>Ga0163109_10001164_pt1 | contig 20978 bp, 28 predicted proteins | sample CRUFie1St13metaG_FD_108704 | JGI IMG/M metagenome (GOLD analysis project Ga0163109, IMG submission 108704) | Marine microbial communities from the Costa Rica Dome - CRUD Field 142mm St13 metaG | ecosystem: Environmental > Aquatic > Marine > Oceanic > Photic zone | place: Costa Rica: the Eastern... | reverse complement strand
TCAAGAATATCCAGAAACTATATTTTTTAAGAGTTTGAATCATGCTCGACTCCAATCCATTAATTTAATATTAGGACATAACACATCATGAGTAAAACACCCGCCAAACGTGGCAGGCCAGCAGGAATGTGGGCTAGACAGCTTGGGTTGAAAAAATACTTTTGGAGCATCCAGACATTCCCAAGGTGCTTGAGAAGGTCGTTAGTGCTGCACTGGATGATGAGCATAAGAACCAAGCAGTCGCTCAGAAGCTCGTGATGGAAAGATTGGTGCCTATCAGAACCTTTGCGAAAAAGTTTGATAACCGCGAATCGGTCAAAGTCACATTTAGCGTGCTTGATACAAAGGCGAAAGTGATAGACGGGGAGGTCGTTGAACAATGCTCAGACGAAACCTAGAACAGTATCACATTGACTTAAACGGCGGGATAAGTAGTCTTGCTTTTGAACGGAGATACCTCAAAGCACAAAAAATTGTTCACCAACAAATAAAAAGGGCAGTCGCAAGACCGCCCTTTTTATTTAATTCTTGTTTGAAAAAAAACTCTAAATTCCTCTTGCTTTCCAGTGAACAACGTAACTTTCTGCCATTTGGGTGGGACGACACGATAGGAGGTCGTTTCCTGATATTCTGTCTTCCGTGCCGAGATAGAATTCATCAAAAAATTCTGCGAACCCTTCGCGAGAGTTACCAATCCGGCGAATAGTGACACGCAAACCAGCTGAATCGTCATCAGGACCACCAAGAATAAGATTTGAAAGCTGAGCAACTGTCCTGTCAGCGTTTCGTTCCGACTGACCCTCAGAAACCGCACGATTAACTCGAGTGTAAACCTCTGACAAACTTACTCCCGGATTTACTTCGCAATTTCTTGCTTGTACATAAGCAACATCCGTGTCTTCATAAGCAGTATCGAGATTTAAACCTACGACACGAGTGGATTGAAATCTTCGATTCTGATTTTCACATCCATATAGATCAGTTGGACTCAAATTACCCTGAAGCATGGCCTGATTCCAATGCTGCATACTGTCCCAACTAACGACACGATAAAACTGGTTCGGCGCGTTGTTCGTTCCAGCAATTGGCCGCCTGAAGAAAACCAGATTCGGTGAGCTATCAGTGTTTTCATATCTACCCTTCGCTTCTTCTAAAGCTTGGTCAAAGTTAATGCCCTCATTGAGAAAACAATTGGTAACTACATAGAGCGAGTTAGCAGGCGGGAGGTCTTGCGCGAAGACAATACTAGGAATACATAGCAAGATGAACGTTGAAAATATTTTTAACGATTTCATTTCAAGCTCCTTGATTTTTATTTTGGAATAATTTGTTAATAATCTTCTTACCATTTGTGTAACATCTGATTTGATCTGGTGTCAAATCTATTATGTGTTGCATAAGAAAAGTCTCATTACTGCACAATAAATATGCGCTATATGACGCGCGACGCACCAAATATGTGCGATTTAGCTTGAGATAACCTGGAGAACACAGACGATGGGCTACCTAACAAAAACAAGATCCCACACATTCCGATTACAGATGGTCGAGTAATCATCGCCCCTTTACTAGGAAATCAGTCATGTCTTCAAGAATACCCGTAGCAATATCATTCACTGGAGTGGCCAATTTTCTTGGAATACTTGGAATTATTGGCTCACTCATTTTCGTGGCTCTCGAATTTAGGCAAAACCAGCAGATAGCAAAAATTTCAGCATATCAAGCGCTAACGGAGCCAATAGCTGCTTATAACCGAGTGCTTCTTACTGAAGCCAAAATCAACCGAGTGCGGGTGACAGCATTGAATAACCAGGATCTTTCGGATTCTGAGGAAGAACTTTACCTCGCCTTTTGGCGCATGCTCCTGAGACAGGCAGAATTAGCATTCCTTCAGTATGAAAATGCAATCATTGATGAGGAATTATTGCTTAAAACATTAGCCCCATTGGCTGATCACCTGATGCGGAGCGAAAGATATGCAAGGAGTTATTGGAAAGCCATGTTAAAAAGACGTCAGGAGTCTTGGGGTTATCCGCCAGCCTTTGAAGTTTATATAAATGAAAAATACTTATCCGATAACGAGTGAAGAACATCGGACTGTATCTGGCGATTTAAACGACCAATGCGAAAACGATACCTAGAACAGCGTCACATTGACCTAGACAGCGGGCGAGGCTCTTTAGCTTTGGAGCGTGAATACTGGCAAGCACTTGAAGCCCTTGCCTATAAAGACGGCTGGAACAACTGGCGTGATTTCTTCTACATGCGAGTACTACCAGACAAACCCACAGACATATCTTTAGCCAGTCATGTGCGGAAGATGGCGACTGTGTTTCTGTTTAATGAGAGGAGGTCTAGCGATGGAGTTGGTTAAAGGCGTTGGCGGTCTTCCACAGACGAGGCTGAGCGAGCAGCAGGCACAGGAGGTCAATGCTGGACTTCTTGAAAATTCCATCTGAAATGTAATTGTTACCGAGGAGTCCACAAAAAGATCTCAGGGATTAGCTGCGCCTCCGAGCCTTTGTTACCATCTACCAGTGCTTCTGGCAGCGATTCACCAGCTGCTTCCGCGATTGCTCTCCTGCTCCTGGCTGCCCGAGGTCTCCATAGCTCGATCAAAGGCAACTTCGCGTCCCCGCGAATTTCAGTAGCTTTCATCGCAAAAGTTTCATCTCCGATGCGTAGCCAGCCCTCGTTCCCACCATCCCTCACGCGTTCAGCCCAATACCCTCCGTCCGGGCGCGTCCCAGTTATCACGCCTTCTGGAGTCCCTAAAAATGCGAGGTAGACTACGAACGGAGGAAAGCCATCCAACTTCATGATGAGATTAGTCCCAACGTCATTTAGTAAGCTAAAGTCTTCAGGTGGTGGTGTGAGAGTACCGCCTATTCTCACACCAGGCATTCTGGACAGGCCGGCATTACCGGCATAGGGAGCTGTATATATATAACTCAGGATGCCAGCTACAAGAAATATGGAAATCGCGAGAAGAGTAGACCTTCGTGTTTCAATCATTTAGAGAATTTCGCCACTTTTGTGACCCGAAGGTCGCCGTGCTAGCTGCCACAACCAAAAAAATATAATAACTTTTGACAAACGATTCGGTTCGATGCTCCAGTGAGTAACATTAAAAAACTTCTTAACGTTTTTTTCAACTCGGCTCATGCAAAAGCGCGTTGGATGCAGAACTAAATCTGACGTATCTGGGTGGTGAAGTTGGCTAAACGGCCGAAGACTGGCGTTTCTTGGGGATTAGCTCCTTAAGAAACCGCCTCACCACATAAAATATTTCAGTAGGCGAATCGGCCTCCCGCCCGCTATATATAAGGGCGGCGCCTATAAGAAGCTGGCGTGATTTCTTCTACATGCGGGTACTACCAGACAAGCCCGAAGACATATCTTTTGTCAGTCATGTCCGGAAGATGGTGACTGTGTTTCTGTTTGATGAGTTTGATGACCGGTGGTCTATCGATAGAGTTGGTTAAAGACATTGGCGGTCGTCCACAGAAGGGCCTGAGCGAGCAGCAAGTACAGCAATATCGAGATAAGAGTAAGATAACTTGAATGAATTTTTAAGATGGTGGAGGACAATTAAGTGATTCAAAAAATGAATACGATGCTAGCATTATTTACATTCAGTCTAGTTCTGCTCAACACAAGAAGCATAGAGCAGATAGACACCAAAGCGGACACTATCATTGATGAGTTGTCTAGTGTATCCAGTTTGACAGTCGATCAAAAAAGAGAACTTGAAAGACTGGTACTTTCTACAAAAGAATAAGGAAAATTCATGAAAATATCAGCGATCCATGAAGTTGTTTCACTTATAGCAAATGTTGGTGTGATTAGTTCTATTGTGTTTCTAGGTATCGAGACGCAACAAAACACGGCGATGATGCAATCTCAAACAAGGAATTCAATTGTTGAGCATCAATTGTCATTCTACGAAAGAGTTGTTGAGCATAAAGACTTTGCCCAAGCTGCAGCCGATCTCAGGCTGGATGCAAACGCATATTCCGACGGCACAGCGGAGGACTTTCAGTATAGATTATGGATAATCTCGCAGCTACGGATGTGGGAGAATGAGTTCTACCAGTTTCAGATAGGACTTTATGATTCGGATGAGTTTGAGCCAAGAACAAATGTATGGAGAAGACAAATAGCTATTCCTGCGACCGAAGCAGTATGGAGACGTACGGAAGACTCATTTGCTCCAAATTTTAGAAATCATTTAAATGGAATAATAGCTGAGGTGTCATTGTAGGTTAGGAGAACTCGAGGCTTATGAAAAAAGTTAGCTTAGATACATGGATTCAGCTTATCGGAATGCTAGGGGTGATAGTCGGTTTGGGATTTGTTGGCTTAGAAATGCAGCAAACACAAAAAATAGCCATTGCCGGACAGGCGCAAGCTCGAACGCAAATACTATTCTCAAGGCTATAGAGGCTGGTATAGATTTTCATAGCCAAGTAAGCGACCCAAATATTCAAATTCCAAAGGAATCAGTCCAACGACGGAACTTTGCGCATTTAGCCTGGGGGCGCATCGAAAATGATTACTATCAGTATCAACAGGGTTTGATGAGTCAAGAGGTATGGAAAAAAAGCTTCTTTCAATTGTTGGCTGGTATGAGGACTGCAATATATGGGAAATTTGGGGTCGACGTAAACAATATTTTGAAGATGATTTAGTTCAACTAGTAGAGGGTTCAGGAGTCGCATGTCAATAGTGAAATATAGGTGCTATCGGGGTAGCGATAGTATAGAAGAGTTGGGATAGACCTATGGTTGAAGCAGCAGAAGAAGGAATGAAATCATGACGAAATCTCTATTACTCCGGGCAGCACTTGCGTCAGAATGTAGATATACGTCAGCGTAGCGATGTTAATACTCGCGCTATTGTTGGCGACAGCATGGGAGATTTACTGGACGTATCATGCATGTTGGATAGCTGCCAAGCAGAACGACAGAAGGAAATTCCTATTTTTTCTAGCTTTTAGTCTGCTTGGAATACCTGAGATAATTTATGTTCGCAGGAAACAGCAAATATGAAGAACCTTTTGGCTGCTCTCCTTGTCCTCATGCTCTGTATTCTGATTATTTCCTTTCTCCCATTCGCTCAGTTTGCTTGAGCATTGGCGAGAGCTTCAATTCTAGCGTTAATTAGATCCCTAGTGTTTTCCATCTCTCCTATCAAAGGCCTCAAATAGCTTGCAGTCATGAACTGTGAAGTAAGATAGAACCCAACAAGTAGATTCTCAAACTGCTCGTTCTCTAGCAGTTCAGTATTGCTGGTTTGGAATTGGTTTTGATAAATTTCCAAATTCGTTACAGTGCTACTAACAAAGGAAAAAATATTCCCATGGTCTTCTAGGAGCTCCATTAGTCTTTTTCCTGTAACTCATCTTTCCTGCTTTCATTCCAGTTGTTTATTGAAACTGCGACCAAAATACCTACAACTACCAGTATAAATTCAGCCAGGACATAAATTGAGAACACACCCAAAGAATTGGTGGGTGATGTCAGCGAGCTTTTTTTAGCAATTCCAAGCATAGGTAATTTTCTGTAAGTCTTTTCTCAGATAATCTGTAACAAAATCAGAGACAGACCTGAATCAGATGTATCTGGAAGCCTTGCAGCAACTGTGTGATTAGTTCGACCAAATGATTATGTTACTGATAACTTCTGATTTAGCCGAATCTATTTCACCTTCAAGGTTCGACTCTGCATTCCGAATTGCATGAACGCAATCATCGCTCCGAGCATGCGCAGTCGGGAAGAACTCGAAGTCGTTGATAGTTTGAAGTGTTAGATTAACTGCAATAATTCCAGGCAATATTTTCAATGACTTACCTTTCATAACTGCTTCTCTACATTAAGCAATTTACAACGTGGCTCATCACTATCATCCAACCAACAATAGACTGGTGCATCAGTCGAATCATCATTCCTTCGATACCAAACAGAACCATCACCGTTTGCGACAACTGAAAAGCTATGAGTATTAGTATTGCCTTCAACTTTTAACTGTAAGGCAGTAAATACCCGGCTCGGCAGTGCTGAACCAAATAAGATACCGGTAACTAACTACTGTCGCCTGGCTAAAAATGCTTGACGCACGCAACATATGGTTTGATATATTGTAACGATTCAACTATTGTCGAATTCTTCCTACTAATAAATAGGCGGCCTCCATGTATCCCTTAAGAAAACTTTTCCCGTTAGCTCTTATTGCGGCATCTGTGATCACACTAGTTCCTCTTCAGTCTAGTGGACAAAACTCGACTAACCACTACCAAATCGTCGAAGGCTGGGCAAAGCTCCCTGGTGGGAGAATCATGGGGGCGGTTGGGAAAGCCGAAGTCGACGTTGATGGGCGGCATGTGTGGGCCATCGTCCGCTGTGATGCTCCACAAAGTCAGTTTGGATCAGAGTGTGTCGATTCGGACTTAGACTCTGTTCTAAAGTTCGATCCCGATGGTAATGTTGTAGAGTCCTTTGGAGCCGGTATGTTCATATGGCCTCATGGTCTAGACATCGACGCGCAAGGCAACGTTTGGGTAACAGATGCCGTCAGCGATAGAAACATCCCTGAAGGCGACGATCGGGGCCATCTTGTTGTCAAATTTAGCCCAACTGGTGAGGTCCTTATGCAGATCGGAACGCCTGGACAATCTGGAGATGGGCCTTATCATTTTACTGAGCCGAGTGACGTTGCTATAGCTGCCAACGGAGATATTTTCATCGCAGATGGGCATAGCGCGAATGGCAATAATCGGGTGTCGAAGTATAATAGCCGTGGTGTTTTCCTTAAGTCTTGGGGATCAACCGGTTACGCTCCTGGTGAATTTCGTGCGCTCCACGCGATAGCGATCGGCCCGGAAGGTCGAGTCTTCGTGGGCGACCGAAGTAACAGCAGGATCCAGATTTTTGACCAAGAGGGCAATCATCAAGGAACATGGACCCAATTTGGGCGTCCAAGTGGGATTGCCTTTGATGCGATGGGGCGGATATATGTGGCTGACTCGGAGTCGGACAACGTCCAAAATCCAGGCTATGAGATAGGCATTCGAATCGGCGAGTACGAAACTGGTTGGGTCAAGGAATTTATCCGGTTCCCATGGGCCAACCCCAACATAATCCCGGGAAACGGAGCAGAATTCGTTACGGTTGACATGGATGGAAATATTTATGGCGGAGAGCCGATACCGCCACCCCACGCGAATGCTCGCACCCTACGAAAATACGTGCGTGTCAGACCCTGAGAATCTCTAAAATGAGAATCTGAAGTGGTCGATTTTTTGCAAGCGACTCCATGACAGAGGATTTTCCTGAGAGACTTTTTCCAGGTTAGGAGTCGCTTTCTTATGGCCGTGAATGGCGAAGTCAACTGTAGAACTCATGCTCAGTATTCTGATTCCACCCCTCAGTTCACTCAGCTTGATTAAGCATTGGCGAGAGCAGCAATTCTAGCGTCAATTAGTTCGATAGTATTTTCCATCTCATCAATCAAAGGTCTCAAATAGCTTGCGGTCATGAATTGTGAAGCAAGATAGAATCCTACAAGTGGATTCACAAACTGCTCATTTTTTAGTAAGTCAGTGTTGTTAGTTTGGAATTGACTATTATTAAACTCTAAGTCCAATACAGTGCTCCTGACAAAGGAGAAAATATTCCTATTCTCTTGAGCAGCTCAAGAAGCCGTATCCTATAATTCGCATGATTGCTGTATTGTTGGACCTTAGGCGAAGAAATCGGCATGGTGTTCCACCCCTCCGTACAAACCAAAGAAGTCAGCAGCTCATGAAAAAACAACTAATCTTATCTCTACTGCTATTCACGACAACGTTTTCGTCGCTGTCGTTGGGAGAGTGGGTCAAATCTGCAGAATCTGAAGATGGATCGTTTTACGTCAATTTCAGTGATATTAGAAAAGACGACGCGTATGTTTATTGGTGGCAGCTGAATGACTTAATAGAACCAGATAACAAGGGCATTCTTTCCGCTACCACATACCACCAAAGTGACTGCTTCTGGTTTAGGACCAAATATTTACGTGGAAAGGTGTTTAAAGCCAACATGGCAGAGGGAACTGCAGAACGTGAGTATGATTACGATAATCCAAAGTGGATTTATCCAGCAGGACACTTACAGGGGCAGATCATGCTAGATGTTTGCAAGCACATTGATGGCGATTAACGCCTGTCGTTTTGGTTGTATGTTGGTCTTAGGAGTCAACAAACCGTACCCCGACCCCCTCAGGAATTGAGAGCGCAACCTAACGCGAAGTATCAAGAAGGCCGAGGCTTTTGCACTCTAGACGGCGGGAATTGGTGATAATAGGCTATCAAGCATGCCAAAAGCCTTGGGATTTGCTGCTGTGTTTGATGGCTTCAGACGTATCTTGCACCTGGTGCCAGAAGAAAGGGTTCAACAATTAAGCAGCAGAACTCGCGATGAAGCACCGGGATACCAGCAGGGTGAAGCAAGTCTATGTTGATGACCCTGACGGTAAGGCGATGCTGAAAGAGCGGCGGATAATACTTAAAAAATATGAGCGCAAGGTGTTCAATCTAGTTCACTCGCCAACTTCAACCGAAAAAGTATTTTAAATTGGGAAGAGAGCAAGTCAGTGAACGATACAGGCAACAAAAAATATACAGAGTTACTCACACGGAATCGATGGAAGCTCATCGAAGCAGTCTGGTTGTTGCATGGCATCTTTGTACGAACAAAGGCGGAATTTGGAGCTAGGATGGAGCATTTCTTTACAAACGCGACTGTGGAAAAGAGCAATGACTCTCTCGAGATAGGCCGCTTATCAGAGGAGTTCTTGGATCAAATGCTTGAATGCGACCTCACTCAGGAGATAGATAAAATTCGCATTAGTGACTGGGAAGAGTGGACTGGCAGCTGGCGTGAATCAATTGAAAAGAAAAATAGCATCAAAAAACTTTGGCATTTATTGAACTCAAAAGCTGACATCAAAAAATGCGAAGTCTGTTATATAGACACTAATGGCAAGTGGTACGCATTAGCGCCTGAAAGTATGTGGAAAGCTGAGTACCTTCTAAAATTCGCACAGAGTGAGGGTATAGATACCACCTGGCTGACAAGCGAAATCAAGAAGCTTCGAAAGGTGCCTAAACAATATGCTCTCTCGTCGGGCGGATGAAGGATACGAAGCATAACGCCAGCACTTCTTGAAATATTGAAGGTGGACACTTCGTCTGGCGGCATGGGTATTCGCCGGCTACTCACCACTTCGACTCAAAAAAGACGGTCGCTTAATTCGTCTAGCTGACGGACAAGAAGTAGCGCATGGCAGCAGAGATTTCGGATACGCACAAAAGCTGCAAGGAACAATACTATCCGTGCTTACAGACCACTACCAAAGGTTACCGACGGCTGTGTTGATCCCAAAAAAGACCAATTCCTTCGCAACCAGATTATTAATGAGGTAATCAATAATTGGGACGCTGCCGCAAAAGTAGAATCTGAACAGCAAGACATCTGGTGGTTCGGTAAGGCGATCGAAGCAAATTACGACCAGCCTAGATCAACTCAGATGCAGTGGGTCCTTCCATACTCGAATATCGGGGTTACACCACGTATTGAAAGCCGGGGAACGATTAATGAAAGAAACCAGTAGGAGTATTCTAAGAACTTTCGCATGGGTTGGATTCTTAAGCTCCGTTTTTTGGGTTGGGCTGATCGCAATCTCTGTATTTCTCTACGGTGTCTCTGATTTGCAGAATATTCCTGACTTAGTTTTGGGTTTTAATAATCGGAGAGACATAGTCATGAATATCCTGTTCTATTCCTTCTGGCTAGGCGTAACTTATTGGCCGTCCCGCCTAATAATCGCAAGAAGAAATTCTGTTTTACCTTGGAAAATCTGATGCTCAGAAGTTACCTAGAGCAGTGTCACATTGACCTAGACAGCGGGCGGAGCTGTTTAGCTTTGGAGCAAATACTGGCAAGCTTTTGAAGTCCTGGCCTATGAAGACGGCTGGAATAATTGGCGTGAGCTCTTCTATATGCGGATTCTCCCTGAAAGACCCGATGACATGCCTTATGGGCATATCAAATCGTCTTCATTCTTAATCCTCTTTATCGAGTGATTTAGTCGGTAGCAGTACACTCATCCGCCGCTCTAGTTCTTCTTTGCTGGGCTGAGATTCATCTCCAGGCACATTTGGCCTTGGCGTTACTATCCAGCCAGATTTGTGCATATCTTTGTCATTGCTAATTTCATACTTGGCATACATAACTAGCCCCTAATTGCTCTAACTAATAAAGATTCTGGAAACGTCTTGTCACTATTCATAGTAAGCACGTTTAATTTTGTAGGTTCGTCCTCACTATTGCTGTGTCCAAGCCTGATCGTGGGAAACTGGACCCGCCTCATCTTGTTGTAACCTTGTATCGGTATTGGGTGAGGCGGTTTTTTTAAGCATCTAGATTACCAAATTTGATTTCTCCTTTTTGCAAAATCGGCGTTAGCATATCGTCTGATTTAGTGTCGACAGTCATAGTGTGTTGGGTCTGCCATCAAATTCACCTGTTTTCGATCTTGTCTCGTTCCTTCTTCTTGATCTGCACCTGCAGCATGTGTCTCTCCATTTGCATCGAATCAGCACCCGAACTGCAAACGACTCTCATTTAATTTTTAATCAATAAACGACAGGAAGTTGGCAAAACTCCTAGTTGAATGAAGAACCATATCGGTGGCAATCATCGTTCCCTGATACATCTTAAATTTGACTGGTATTTTACGATGGAAATCCTTTCCCTAAATTCAGCACTAATAGTTTCGTTAACCTCAATTACAGCATCCCTTGCTCTTTTACTGTCAATTTCTTCAGGTCACATGGCGGGCGCAAAGGTATCGGACAATTCCGATTTTTCCACCGATATAGACGACACTTTGTAGGCTCGATTCGTAGTTATAGGTAAAAATCAGCTTGCGATCACTGGGGTACCGTCTTGCGCATTACTTTTTTCCAAAAGCCAAGCACCAGGGTCCAGAGGTTAGTTCTGTGTTATTAATTTTGCAAAGGTAAATATGATGGAAAATTTTTTTGATACCGCAGTGCTTGCGGTCACCATTACCGCCGTTGCAGCATCTCTTGTACTATTAGGGGCGCTGCTGTCAGGAAAATTATACACGGTCGATATTAGACCGTTTGATAAGTCCAAGTTGACATACACAGATGGCGATAATACTTAATATTCTCGGCGATCAGACGCCGACCACGAGCAGGAAACGGCAACTAACGTTTCGTCTTCCGAGCCTTAGTCGTGTCCTGTTTAGATAGCCCTTTCGCCGCCGGATGGCAGTTATAGTCCGTAACATGCAGTGTAACCCGGACAAGGGGCGAACTTTTTTCGCTCTAGAGCGAGAAAACTGGCTAGCACTTGAATTTCTGGCCTGTGAAGGAGGCTGGAACCCTTGACGCATTTTCGATACGCGGGTACTGCTATTCAAGCCCACAGACATATTTTTGGACAGTTATGTGCGGAGGGTGGTGGTTGCATCTTTGCTTGGTGAGTTTGATAAACGGAGGTCAAACGCTATCCTTAATGACTTCAGTGTTCGCTGCTTCATACGATGGTTAATGCTAACAGCCACCATCGCCTCCACCGCCATCACCTCCGCCTGCATCACCGTGACCACCAATAAAAGCTCCCGATGAATCTACAACCTTTCCAAGGGAAACCTTGGCGCCACAGGCTTTACAGACTTTATAACCAATCTGATTTTCTGCATCTGCCTCAAATTCGTGGTCGAAAGCGAATCTCCAGGAATTGCATGCCTTACATCGCTCGAAATAACCAACTACAGCGAAAGCAACTGTGAATAAAGGGCAAACTACTAGAAGGAAAAAAGGTAAGAAATCCATTACCTAACGCCCAATCTGATTGATAGTTTGAAGTGTTAGACTAACTGTAATTATTCCAAGCAATATTTTCAATGACTTATCTTTCATAATGAATCCTCTTTATCGGGTGATTTAGTCGGTAGCAGCACGCTCATTTGACGCTCTAGTTCTTCTTTGCTGACTCTCGCTTTGCGATAGGTGTCTTTTGCTATTTGTCTCGCTTCTTCAATCTCTCTAGGCACATTCGGTCTTGGCGGTACCATCCAGCCAGACTTGTGCACATCCTTTTCATTGCTGGCTTCATACTTGATACTAATAATTAGCCTCTCATTTCTCTAGCTGTTATAGATTCTGGAAACGTCCTGTCACTATTGATAGCTAGTACGTTTAATTCAGCAGGTTTGTCCTTATCAATGCATCGTCCAAGCCTAATCGTGGGAAAGTGGACCCGCCTCTCCCTGTTGTAACCTCCTGTATCGTGGTATTGGGTGAGGCGGCTTTTTTCTTTTTTTCAAAATCGGCGCAAGCAAGTCTGGGAAGATACTATAACTATTTAAGCAGGCGAATCGGCCTCCCGCCCCCTATATATCAGGGCGGGGCCTATATAAAACCGGGGGGGGGCTAAACTGGTCAAAAAGTGACCAAAATTGCCGACAGTGGCGGGTTTTTGGTGGGGCAGTTGGTGGGATATACGCTGAATGTCTCTGAAAGGCTCGTATTTACTGACTTATCAGTGTCTGCCGAGGACACCAACTCACAGCAACCTTCTGACACTCCACGTAGCAAAAACTCTTTTGAGTTCAGCATAGAAAACTGTTCTTTGGTGTAGCTATATAACGTTGCGTCTCGCCATAAACACATTATTTTTGGTGGGACTAATGCCGAAACAAGCATAATCGCTCACTGACATTGCAGTAAGGAACTTGAAACCCAAGCATATTCAGCTAGTAGTTGTTTATAAGCCACCAGCGTAAGATCTCTTCCTCTATTCGGTAGAGAGGACTGTGTCCTGGAAATTTAGAAGGATCATCGCCAGTCCCTGAAATTATTGTCGCGATACCATCGCCGGTTTCTGGGTCAAAAAGTGCATGACTAAGCAACCCGTAAGCTTCTCCCAGATGCCCAACCAGAATTTCAGGCCCAAAATCGAACCCATATTCGCGTAAATTGATCCGATGGACTGATAGTCCATAGCTAGTCATCAATCCGTCAGTTGGCCCACCAGGTTCGGCTTCTCCAGCAGAAAGCCCATTGCTGCCTTGACTGTTGAGCATCCATTCACTCTCAAGCATTTCGGCAACCGAGGCTTCACTGAGAATGCGTGTCTGATTAATCACACCGCCGTTGTATAGCATTTGCAGCGCCAAGAGCAGATCGTCTGCGCTCGCGCGCAAGCCGCCTTGAGGTGAAAATAAGCTAGCGTTGCTACCAATTTCATAACTTGCGAGGAATTCGTGTGGCTGTTCAGCATTTTCTATTCCATAAAAGCAGATCGGCAAGCCTGCATCCACTTGTGGTGCCCAGTTTCCTTCCGGCGCCCATTGCTCGTCACCTTGATGTTTTCGGAAAGTAGCAGCAAGCGCTGATTTTGGTATCTCACAAGGATTGAAACGCGCGGTGAGGCTCATAGGCGCAAGTACGGCCTCTTCCATATAAAGATCGAAGCGACGGCCTGAGACCCGTTCAATTACTTCCCCCAGAACCCCAAAGTTAAGGTTGGAGTATACGAAATAATGCCCTGGCGCTTTGTTTACGCCACTTGCAAAGTGAACACCAGCATCCCAGAAGTTTGAACTAGGGATGAAGAAGTCTCTTAGCTTGCCTTCGCCATAAGCAATGAAGTATCGATCGCCATCACGAAGCGATGAGGTGTGTGAAAGAAGCTGTCGAACCGTAATTATCTCTTGTGGATAATTCGGGTTCCTCAGTTCCCAGCTCAGATAATCAGATACGTCTCTGTCAAGATTTAGAGCATCCGCGTCAACCAACTTCATGATGCCGATGGCAACGATGAGCTTTGAAATTGAGGCGACTCTCAATTTGTGGTCATTCCGCAAAGGCTGGTAAGTAGACCCAGTAATTTGGGCAAAACCATGGGCGTAGGTCGTCGTGATTTCGCCACCCTCCATCACGCTTACTTGTAGTCCGCTCAGCTCCGGAGTTGTATCAGTTCCCCGCATAAAGTCTGAAAGGCTGCCATCTGCGCATGCCAGCGCAGGTATTACCGCAATCAAAAGTAGGAGCGACTTCTGATTCATCCTATTAATCCTCTCTATCGGGTGATTGAGTCGGTAGCAGTACGCCTCTAGAGACTGCTCAGTGGAATGAACAGTCTCTCGGGCTTTGCTCTGAGTTAGTACTACGCGCAGGATGAGAAAGTCATTCTGAGCTATCCCTACCGCAGTCCTAAAAATAGTCAGGGAGAGTAGAGGTCAGTCAGCTGGTCGTATTTCCCAAAATTTGAGGTCAACATCTTTGCTAATCACGTCTACTTCTAAAATAACGAAGTTAACCGCTCCATTGTTGCATGCGTCTGTAAAATAGACATGAGCCTTTGATTGTTCTCTTCTGAAAGTTCCCATGTGGGGAGTGCTAATTAATGTGCCATCTTCCAGGAACGTTCGAGCTTCACCGATGAGCTTGCCGCGAGTGCGGTCTTGAGGGTTATGGAAATATTCATGCGTAAGAAAGGGCGATCCATAACCTTCAACCTTGCCCTCATAATCAAATGCTGTTTTCTCCTCACTAAGGGTCATCCTCGTAACTTTTAACTTTCCTCTGCCGTCTGGGTTAGATAGATCCATAATAATCTCCTGATTGAATAGGATTACTATCCTAACGTTTACGCACGACAAGTTAAAACCCGCTTCTCTGGGGTAATTTAGTCGGTACCAGCACACTCATTCTCTGCTAGGGTTCTTCTTTGCTGGGCTAAGACCCCGCTCTGCACGCGTAAACCCTTCTAAAAGCGATTGAAATTCAGCATTGACTCGACTAAGCATCTCCTTCGCTTCTTCAAAAAAATAGTAATATGGCTCTATATCGGCTCAATGCGCGAGCACCGAATCTTATCTTTCACCATATTATCCAAGATCATGTCTTTTCTTTTAGATTCTACTACTTAAGTTATTTATGTTTTATAGACGTTAACAATAGTCACTCCCACAACAATCATTAACAGCCCTGCTACAGATTGCCAATTGAGAGCTTGCCGATAGAATATGCTGCTTAAGATCGCTACTGAAAATACGCCAAGGCCCGCCCAAGAAGCATATATTACAGAGAGCGGCAACTTCCCAGTCACCAATGCGAGCAGATAAAAAGATATTCCATAACAAAGGAGCAATAATGTGCTTGGTAAGGGTTTTGAAAAATTTTGAGTCAGCGGAAGAAGCATCGTACCTGCAACCTCGAACCCAACCGCTGCAAAAAGAGTTGTGTAAAGAACCATTCTAGTAATCCCCTTTATCTGGTGTTTTCGCCGGAACCATTACACTCATTCTTTGCTGGGTTTAAATGCATTGTCACCACGTTACTTATGGCGATTCATGTATCGCTGCCACACAAGCCACCCAATTGCTGCTTATCGGCATTTTTAAGAAATAGTCTGATAATCGGAAAAAAAATCCGATAAACATAAGTGTAGTAGGTAAAGAATCCGAAACATTGGAGGGAGAGGCTGTTGAAACATGAAAATCTAAGATTTTATTCGGCGATTTTAATGGACAATGGAGAGCTTGAATAAATAAGCAATGCGCTCTCAAGTACCGTGTATGCGAAATAAATTTTCAAGTCTGCTGACATTACGCCTAACGATTCCATGATAAGCTCATCAAACACCCTTAGATCTTCGATTCCTTTGAGAGGTCTTGGCTCAATGGAACCCACCAGATTGAGTGACGCTAAGTCTAAGCTGATGAATTGTCCATCAGCATTTAGTTGGAAAGCACCGAGGGTGCCAGCGTCTATCACAACATGAGTTACTCCTACTTTTCCGACGTGCTCACGCGCTACGTTGATTGTCCCCTCGGCCGTAATCAGTTCCGTTGGTTTAAATGTCGTTTCGAAGCCTAATTCTATATCTTTTATTGCCCCAGCTAGGAAGTTAGCTGGGTAGTACTTACCGTCTGATGATGCGGCTGGCAGCTTAGGTCGACTTGGGGCGAAGCTCTCATGTTGGTAGCGTGTTACCGTCATAGCTCCAACCGAATCAGCTCCGTTTTCAAGGTCTGACCGGTCTACTCCGCAGGAAACATTGTAAATCCTCTCTGAAGTGATCGGATCGGTGTATTCACAATCAGAACGAGAAGCATCTGAAAATCTTCTTATGCCGACAGCTCTTCCAAATTTTGACGGATAGGTCATGATCGTCCCAAATTTATCGAACAGAGCATGGCCAGTGGCCCACGGGAAAGTGCCACTAGTCCTCGCATCTTCCCCCCAAATTTCGATGGCCTGTTGCCGAGAATGGCCCATACCTAACAAATGGCCAAGTTCATGCGCCATGATTTCTTCATCTATGCCGAATCCCCAATTCTCGTAATGTATGAATGCGGTTCTCTTGTCTTTGTCAAAGCCAAAATAGCCTCTGTTATTTGTACCGGATACTGCCTGGCCAGCGGTGGGGTCATCTCCACCTTTGCCATCAATGATTACGATATAGTCTGCACCTTTCAATGATCTTATTTTTTCGCTGAAGCGCCATTGTTTTTCCCCTTTTACACCATATTCAGATATGACAGTTTGCGTATCATTCCACCTTTGCCCCGGGGTGCAACGATTCTCAATGCAAGTGTTTTCGTAATCTAGCTCTTCATAATGAACAATATTGAACCGTATTCCAGTTCTACTCTCCGCAAAAATTTCATTAACTGTGGTGAATACACTGTTTATTTTCGTATCAGGGTCAATGTAGATGTCTTCTTCAAAATTCTGTGTATAAAGAACCGCCACATCGATCCTAACATCCCTGTGAACCCCAGAGGACTTATCAGTAGAGTTCGATCCCAGTAGGCTTTCATTAAAATCGCCTATACCATCATTGTCGGAGTCGATTAACACATCAAGAACTGGTATTGGTCCTTTAAAATATCCAGCATAGGAATAGTCAATAAATTCGTTCGTAACCGAATCAAAAACCTGAAGGTTGGGATAAGAAAGTCCACCATAAGGGAGGTCCTCATATTCAAATTCAGGTTTTAGCCGACTTTTTATGACTAGGGCTGCTTTTGAATATGCGGCAATTGGCTCAATGTTACAGCGCTTCGAGCTAAGCCTTCTCCATGGGTTTGTTTCTTGGAATGTGCGTTCCTGGCAATTGCTTGGTAAGTCAATCAATTCTGAATGATTTACGAAATATGACCCTACGTTCAATGTCTCATCTGCGTAGGGCCCGAGAATATCGACGATCAAAGAATTCGTTTCGGTTCCCAGGGGATTATCAATTTCAATTGTCCAGACCAAGTCCTTGTCTATTTGAGTGTAGTAGTTATCTAATAAGTCAGCGGATATTGTTACAGTAACGGCGGCTTCTTTAAGTGGAAAACGAGATGGGCCTCTCGGAAAATTGCTCACTTCGCCTATGTTGTGAAATTCATTAATCGGGGGAGGAGATTGCCAGCTTTCGCTGTAAATCCAGCCGATATAAAGGGGTCGCTCTGGATGTTTTCTTGCTATCACTCTGAAAGACTCTGATCCAGAAATTATTGACGCGGTGAAATATACCGAACCTGCAGTCATTGAGATCGTTTGCAGCTCATCAGCGGAGCTGCTTGCCGCGTTCCAACCGGTATCACCGTTCGGGAAGTGAAGCGTGTTCGTAATCTGGAAGCGAATAGAGCGAACAGTACTTAGCAAGGTTTCAATTTGTTCATTTTGTTCGAGCGAACCAAGGTATGCCGACGAAACCTGGATTGGCAGGGCTGCAAAAGTATTATTCGGAGTCTCTATTGAGGATAGTATCTCAGCATATTCTGCTTCGTCCGCTCGCTCCCAAACGGGCTCAGCTAACAAAAACCCTGAAATGCATGAAAGATTTACAAGAAATAACGAGCGCAAATGGTGGGCTATTTGTCTGCTATATCTTCTCATTAGCTGAACCCTATTGTCCGAGAAATGCACTTCCTAAATAAAGAGTTGCATGACGCAGTCGAACTGAAATGGCTGAAGGACAAGATACAAAATTGCTCAGACGAAACCAAGACCAGCACCGCATTGACCCAGAAATAGGGCGTAAATGAATCCGGATGCGTTATTGACAGCGGTTCAGCCTATACCCTTTGATGCTTTGAGTGCCGCAGGCGCTGTAGGGCTGGCCCGGCTCAGCTATTCATGCGCAAAGGAGGCCACGTGCATCGTCTGATAGGGCGCCTGTGGTTAGGGCTGAAGACGCTTGTAGCGATTTCGTCTTTTTCCTTTGCTAGATCAATCTTTGGGGGCAATACAGTCCGAACCAGCCGCACAGTCTGTGGACGCTGATTTCGATCGGGCTGACGGTTTATTATATCCGCTCCGGCAACATTAGAAGACACAAACAAACTGCTACAGCCTTACACTGGCTGGCCCTGATTCTGACCGGATTTTTTACCCTGCTATCCGGCCATATCATGTATGACGTGCTTTTAGCCAGCGGCTGAGTTTAATCGGTTAAGCCATTCATTCACTTGTGGGTGGGTGCGCTATTTGCTCTTGCTCTTGTACTGGGTAGGACAGTAGGCCCTTTGGACGGCCTTTGGGCGCAACTTCTGATGTTTTGTTGCGCGGCCGGAAACGCGGCGGCGCCAGAGTTGGAACGAACGCTCCTTAAGTGATTTCCTCATCAGCTGAATAACATCTGTTTCCGACAAATTAAACTGAGCCTCGATCGCTTCGAAGGGTGTACGATCTTCCCAGGCCATTTCAATAATACGGGACAGTTCTGCGGAGCTTAAGGTTTGTGTAGTTTCGTTGCAGGCGGTCATGGAGCAGCGTCGGTTGCTGGGTTTGACGTTTTGCCGTGCTTGTCATCTACAGAGTCGTTGCGCTTAGCGATCTCTTTGCGCAGCCAATACAGATTCCTAGCGTACTTCCGCCGCGTGTTCGTTTTTATCTTCATGGTGTAAGGCCATTTAGTAATCATGGGGTGCTTCAGATCTTTAAAAACTGAAATTTATCGGCGCAAGAGGCAAAATCAAAATACAGATTGAGCTCGCGAAGCTTAAGAGACTGACTGACTCATGCATATATGGTTCTTACCGGAGTTTTGATTATTATTTTTCGTTACTGCCTGTCGGGTGGTGAGCCGGGCCAAGGCTTACAGCGGCAGACTATGGATAGCTCAGTGCTTTGACGGTCAATTTCACTTTGGGGTCCTGCTCTAGCAGCCAGGGTTCTTCGGTATCCTGCCAGACTGTGGGCAGTATGACCAGCATGGCGACAGCATTACTGGGGCCGTGAGACAGGTGCACGACCTGAGTTTTAATCTGCTGGTCCTGTTGTACAAGCGCGATGTCTGCTCCGTCATTGAATGCGTCTGTTGGGCCTTCAGCTAGAAGCAGGAACAGGCGCTTTTTCGCTTCGGCTCTGTAATGCATCCGAGCAACTACCTCTTGTCCGGTGTAGCAACCCTTCTTAAAGTTAACGACGCCGGAGAGATCATAGTTCAGCAGCTGAGGCGTGAAGGCTTCGCTATGTGGCGCGCTGACGTGTGCCCGGCCAGCAAGGGTCTCTGCGTAATCGTAGACCCCGGAATCTGCCAGAGTCTGCTGGGTCGAAAGCATCCGAAGACTTTCAGCCACTAAGCCTGCGTTTTCAGGGTCCCAGACCCATAGTTGAAATCTGCCCGGGGTACCCGCCAGTTTAATCATCGTGGCAGTGTTCGAAGTTGCCATCTGATAGGGTAGAGAGGGAGAGGCTGGCAGCAGTTCGTGCAGTGCGGGGCGTTCGTTAGCAACGATGCCATATGTGTCGCAGGGCCCATCATGGATTGCAATCTCCACTTTGGAAAATACCGCGTATTTGGAAAGTGTCTCGGCTATTTTATGCCCGTTACCCTTGGAGGTCTGCAGTAAACAGCCTTCTTCGGTGCGGACGCATAGGAAGTCTCCGATGATGCGCCCCTTCAGATTGCACAGCGCACCGGCGAGGCACTTCTCATTTGTCAGCTGAGTCATATCACTCGTGACCTGCCCCTGTAGAAAAGGAATCGAATCGGGTCCGGCGATCAGGACGTATTCATACCCTCTCAATTGGCAAACTTGCATGTTGATTCTCCGGGTTTGTCTCGTGATCAGCACTCGGCGGTTGAGTCTGCTAGAACGTGAGATGGTATTGTCGCATAATGCGCCGCCTGCGGGAGACTCCTGAGCGCACGATTATATGACTGAATTTAACAAGCAAAAAATTTTCTGGCACAGCCGTCGAGGCATGTTGGAGCTGGACTTATTGCTGGTTCCCTTTGCGCAGGATGTTTTTGAAACACTAACTCCTGATCAGCAACTACTGTATCAGGAATTGCTTCATGAGGAAGATCAAGACCTGTGGAACTGGTTTCTCGACAGAGCAGAGCCGCCTCAACCCAAATTTAGGCCGCTTATAGCCCAGATACTCGCCTATAAGGCTGCTAAGGCCTAGACTAAAGCCTTACCTCAGCAGTTGTCACGGGATCACAGGTTTGTTATCGATATTCTGCCTCAGATGCTGGCGCCTTTCGGCGAAGGCAGAATCATTGAGACGCGCTGGATACTGGAGAATACGGCGGGCAAGGTTGCAGTCTTGCCGCGAAAACTCCTTCTTATCAGTGAGCTTCTATTGCCCTGGGTTATCACGCCTCCCTGACGCATAGGCTGGGGATCCAAACAAACTTTGCCTGTATCTCTATTCCGACTGTCTGCCACCGAGCCAATCCATCTGAATGCGGTGCTTTCTGCGAATTCCTGATCATGCAGGCCTGAAAGGCTAATTAGTTTTAGGCGTGAGAATCGTGTCTTTGGCTTGCGCCAAAGTGTCAGGAAAATCAAGCGTGAAGTGCAAGCCGCGACTCTCTTGTCTCTGCAAAGCACTGGTGATGATCAGTTCTGCGACCAGCGCTAAGTTGCGAAGCTCAAGGTTGTCGTTG
>Ga0163109_10001163_pt1 | contig 20980 bp, 13 predicted proteins | sample CRUFie1St13metaG_FD_108704 | JGI IMG/M metagenome (GOLD analysis project Ga0163109, IMG submission 108704) | Marine microbial communities from the Costa Rica Dome - CRUD Field 142mm St13 metaG | ecosystem: Environmental > Aquatic > Marine > Oceanic > Photic zone | place: Costa Rica: the Eastern... | reverse complement strand
TCTGAAATAGATAAATTTGAAAAAGGATATAGAACAATTCTCGGTGAAAGAGGAATCACCTTATCAGGAGGTCAGATTCAAAGAATTTCAATTGCTAGATCACTTATTAAGGATTCAGCACTTAATCTTTTTGATGATTGCTTCTCATCGTTAGATACTGATACTGAGGAAAGATTAATAAATAATTTAAAAAATAGGTTGAAAAACAAATCAGTTGTTATAGTTAGCCATAGAGTATCTTGTATAAAACATTCGGATAAAATAATTGTTCTTGAAAATGGTAAAATTATTCAAGAGGGAACTCATAAAAATCTAATTAATATTGATGGTTATTACAAAGAGCTATACAATAAACAAAACTCAGAGATTACTTAAGAGATTTGATTATATTTGATTAAAATTAAATTATGGAAAATCAAAACGAATTTAGTGCTGAAGAAATTTTTTCTAAAGCATTAAGAGCTGGAAGAAGAACTTATTTTTTTGATGTAAGAGAGACTAAGGCTGGAGACTATTATCTAACCATAACTGAAAGTAAAAAATTTACTAATGAGGATGGTACATTTTATTATAAAAAACATAAAATCTATTTATATAAAGAGGACTTTGATGAATTTAAAAATTCATTAAATGAAACATGTAACTTTATAATTGATGAAAAAGGAACTGAGGTAATAAGCGAAAAACATGACAAGGATTTTGATTCAAAAAAAGAAAAAGATGAAGAAAAACTTTCTGAGTCTGAAAATATTAATGAACAAAAAGACATTGCTGACGTTGACTTTGAAAATGACGATCAATAAATTAAAAACCTATTATGAAAAAACTCTTATTACTCTTAATTCCTTCACTTTTTTTAAATGCTCAAGTTGGTCTTGAATATTATCTTGGAGATCTTAGTGAATACAATAAGTCTATACCAACACCTCTAAGTATTATTGGTCATGAGGTTGGAGAATTACATATAAGTCATGATAAATTAAGTCATTATATACAGGAGATTTCAAGATCATCTAAAAGAGTTAAACTAATAGATAGAGGTAAATCTTATGAAAATAGAACTTCATGGTTAATGATAATTACTAGTGAGTCAAATCATTTAAGATTAGAGGAAATAAGACAGCAGCATTTAGAGCTTTCAAATTCTAAAGATAAAGATATTGATGTGTCTAATATGCCAATAGTAGTTTATCAGGGGTTTTCAGTTCATGGTGACGAACCCAGTGGATCGAATGCTGCTTTACCCTATATGTATCATCTTCTTGCAAGTGATTCTGATGAAACGAAGGAGTTGTTAGATAATGTAATCATTCTTTTAGATGCAAGCTTAAATCCTGATGGGTTGCAACGCTTTTCCCAATGGGCTAACAGTAATAAGAATCAAAGCTTAAATCCTGATCCAAACGATAGAGAATACAATCAATATTGGCCTAGAGGTAGGACTAACCACTATTGGTTTGATCTGAACAGAGATTACCTTCCCAATCAACTTATTGAGACTAATCATAAAATTCAAACATACACGGAGTGGTTACCAAATATTATGACAGATCATCACGAAATGGGTACAAACTCAACTTTTTTCTTTCAACCTGGTGTTCCTGAAAGAAAAAATCCTCTTATATCTGATTTAAATCAAGAGCTAACCAGAGAAATTGGAACATATCATGAAGAGGCTCTTAATGAAATAGGTTCTCTTTATTATTCTGAAGAAGACTATGATGATTTCTTTTTTGGTAAGGGATCAACATATCCAGATGCTAATGGAGGTATTGGGATCTTATTTGAGCAAGGTAGCTCAAGAGGCCATGTTCAAGAGAGTGTTAATGGGATCCTTACGTTTCCATTTACTATTAGAAATCAACTTAAAACAGCATTCTCAACAGTTAAAGCTGCTAAAAATATGAGAGTCAAGCTTTTAAGTTATATGAAAGAGTTTTATGATAATCAAATTGAATTGAATCCTAAGTCAAGTGATAATATTGTTTTTGGAAAGTTGAAAGATGAGTCTACAGTTTTTCATCTTGCAGATATATTAAATAGCCATAAAATTAAGTTTAATAAGATATCTGAAGATATTGTTTTAAATGGGAAAAAATTTACAAAAGATAATAGTTTTATAGTTCCAATGAATCAACCTAAGAGGACACTGATAAATGCCATGTTTTATACCCAGACTAAATTTCAGGATAGCTTATTTTATGATGTATCAGCATGGACATTCCCTTTAGCATTTAATGTTAATTATTCATATACAAATAATCTTAAAAAGTCTAATGTTGCTAATATATTCGCAGAGGAGGTTAAAGAGATAATCAAGCCAGCAGGAAGTGTAAATTCTAAATCCAATTATGCATATTTATTTGAACCGCATGAATATTATGCTCAGGCTGCTGTATATAGTTTAATTAAAGAAGGTCTAAGGATCAAAACTGCCACAAGGAAATTTTCAATTAACGGCAAAGAGTTTGATTATGGAACTTATCTTATTCCTGTTCAAAATCAAAGTATGAATTCTGAAGATATTTATAATAAACTACTAGAGGTATCTAATGAGTATAACATAGACTTTGAATCTCAATCAACTGGTATTACTTCAGGAATTGATCTAGGATCAGATTACTTCATTATCGTAGATAAACCTAAAATTGGACTAGTTGTCGGTGATGGTGTAAGAAGTTATGATGCAGGCGAGATATGGCATTTACTTGATACCAGATATGATATTCCTATATCTAAACTTGATGTGGACGATATCAGATATATGGATCTTAGCAAATATTCTCATATTATTCTACCAGATTACAGTGGATCAAAGCTAAAAGCTGAACAGCTAAAGAGTTATATTAATGGAGGAGGTAATCTTATCGCTTACAGAAACTCTGTGAAATGGGTCTCTAATAATTTAAGTGAAATTGAATTTTTATCCAATGATTTAAAAGCTTCGGAAGTTTCTTTTTCAGATCGAGAAAAATTTTATGGTGCTCAACAAACAGGTGGCGCCATATTTGAATCAAATATTGATAGAAGTCACCCTGTAAATTATGGAATCGAATCTAATACACTACCATTATTTAGAAATTCCAATATTTACATGAGTAAAAGTGAACAAAGCTTTAATAATCCAATATTATACTCATCTAGCCCGTTACTGAGTGGTTATATTTCAGAAGAAAATTTATCACTTTTAAAGAATTCTGTACCATTTAAAGTTATTAGAAGCGGAAAAGGTAAGATTATGTTGATGACTGACAATACAAACTTTAGAGCATTTTGGTATGGTTCAAATAGGGTTCTACTTAATATGTTGTTTCACTCAAATATTATGTAGTTAATTTGAGACATCATTTAGAAATTTTATTCTATAAAGTCTAAGTTCTTCTTCATCGTAGTCTCCGTCAAACTCTTCTAGAGCTTCTAAAATATCTTCACTCTCGGATTCAAGGAAATATTCCTTAAGTTCCTCTTGTTGATCTTCATCAAGTATTTCATCAATATAGTAGTCAATGTCTAACTTTGTTCCAGAGAAAACAATGCTTTCAAGTTCAGATAATATTTCATCAAAATCAATCCCCCTTGACTCACTAATTTCATCTAAGGGTATTTTTTTATCAATATTTTGAATAAGTGAAAGCTTTTTCGAAGATTTTTCACCTGATGTTCTGAGTATAAAATCCTCTGGTTTCTGAATTTGATTCTCCTCAACATATTCTTTTATAAGTTTAATAAAATAATTCCCAAATTTACCAACCTTTCCCTCTCCTACTCCATTGATATTTTTGAACTCTTCTAATGAAGTCGGATACTTATAGGTCATATCCTCTAAAGAGAATTCTTGAAGAATGGCATATGGTGGTAAGGAACTCTTTTTAGCAATATCTTTTCTAAGTAAAATTAATTTATTCATCAAATTAGTATCTATTACTCCTGTTTTAAGATTATTATGATTTACTATGTCTTCAATACTAAAGTCGTTATCAACGGAGATATCATATTTGTCAAACTTATTTAAGTATTCTCGTCCATAATTAGTAATTTTCAATGATCCTATATCATTAATATCTCTTATAAATATTCCATCAACAACACAATGTGTTATTAAAGTTTTCCAGAAATTTCTACTAATAACATTTTCTTCTAAAGGCAGGCTGTTGATTAATTCTTTAAATGAGATTTTTTTATCTGACTTAAAAAAATTTGAAACAATAAAATTAAGTTTTTCAATAGCATTAATTTTTTCTTTTGGATTTTTTGAATTATCATCCATTTCTTGATCGTTGTATATTGTAGAATCATATTTTTCTCCAAAATAACTCAACAAATATTTTCTTCTTGAAATTGAGGATTTAGCAAAGTTTTTAACTTCTTTTAAAAGCATTACAGCAATCTCTCTTTCAGAGGATTTCTTTTTTGACAGTAACTTTTCAAGTTTATTTGCGTCTTCATCTGAGTAGTACATTATACAATGACTTACAACTCCATCTCTTCCAGCTCTACCTGTTTCCTGATAGTAACCTTCAATACTTTTAGGGACATCATAATGAATCACAAATCTAACATCAGGTTTATCAATACCCATTCCAAATGCAATTGTTGCAACTATTATATTACAATCATCTTTAAGGAATTTGTCCTGATTTTCTTCTCTTATTTTTTTTTCTAACCCTGCATGATAAGGTAAACTTTTGATCCCGTTTATATTAAGTAATTCAGATAAATCCTCAGTATTTTTTCTAGATAAACAATAGATTATTCCAGATTGATTAGATTTTGACTTTATAAATTTTATCAAATCTAAATCTGTTGTTTGACTTTTACCTCTAACTTCGTAAAATAAGTTTGGCCTATTGAATGATGATTTAAATACTTTTGAATTATTTATTTTTAAATTTTTGATTATGTCATCTTGAACTTTTGGAGTTGCTGTGGCAGTTAGGGCTATTATTTTAACCTTAGGATCGACTTGATCTATAATATCTCTTATTTTTCGATACTCTGGCCTAAAATCATGCCCCCACTCAGAAATACAATGTGCTTCATCTATTGCCAAAAATGAGATTTTTATAGATTTTAAAAATTCAATAGTTTCATTTTTAGATAAAGTTTCAGGAGCTATATACAAAATTTTAGTTTTTTTATTTGTAACATCCTCTTTTACACTTGTAACCTGTTGCTTTGTTAAAGTTGAGTTTAAAACGTTTGCTATAGAATAATCTGTACTATTTGCTCTAATTAAATCAACTTGATTTTTCATAAGAGCAATAAGTGGTGAAATCACAATGGCTGTTCCACTCAACATTAAAGCTGGCAGTTGATAACAAAGTGATTTACCACCACCTGTAGGCATAATAACAAAGGAATCATTTCCTTCAAGAAGATTCTGTATTATAGATTCTTGATGGTTTTTAAATTCATTAAAACCAAAGTATTTTTTTAAACTTAATTTTAAACTATCCAAATTATGATTGTTTCAAATTTTATAAATTTGTAGTTTATATAATTTAAAAAAAATATCCCATTTTGACTAATTCTGAAATAATTAAAAAAACTGCTCTGGACACATTAGATCTTGAATCTAGAGCTATCTCAAATCTCTCAAAAATTATTGATTCGAACTTTTGTGAAATTGTTGAATTATTGATGAATTGTAAAGGAAAGATAATTCTAACGGGAATTGGTAAAAGTGCGATTATTGGTATGAAAATTTCAGCTACTTTAAATTCTACTGGATCAAAATCTATTTTTTTACATCTTGGAGATGCTCTTCATGGAGATATGGGTGTTATTAGTAAAGAAGATATAGTAATTTGTCTATCTAAGAGTGGCGAGTCAAGTGAAATAATATCTCTCTCAAATTACTTGAATAAAGCTCAGATTAAACTTATTGGAATTTCATGTGTTAATGGTTCATCTCTGGAAAAAATATCTGATATGTTCATTCATACAAAGATTGAAAGGGAAGCATGTCATAATAACTTAGCCCCAACAACAAGCTCAGCATGTCACCTTGCTGTTGGTGATGCAATTGCAATGGCAGTTCAAAAATTAAAAGGTTTTTCTCCTGATCAATTTGGAGAGTATCATCCATCTGGAAGTCTTGGAAAAAAACTTAATCTTTCATTGGATAGTCTCATTGACTCAAAAAGAATACCTAAAGTAAATCCATCATCATCTTTTGTTGAAGTTATAGATGAAATATCATCAAAAATGTATGGAGCTACAGCAGTAATTAAAGACAATGAAATTGTTGGTGTAATTACCGATGGAGATATAAGAAGAGTTATAGAAAAAAGAAAGAATATAGAAGATATAATAGCCTCAGAATTTATGAGTAGTAACCCGAAAATATTAAAATCGGATATTTTAGCCAACGAAGCATTAAAAATCATGAGAAAAAATAATATTAGTCAGGTTTTAATTACTGATAAGAATAATAGTCTTATTGGAGTTGTTCATATTTTAGATATCATTAAACAAGGTATCAACGATGAGTAATTCTAAGGATATGTCTTTTTTAGATCATCTAGAAGAGTTAAGATGGCATATTATACGGTCTACAATAGCAGTTTTGATAGTTGCCGTTTTAGCATTTTTAGCTAAGGATATTATTTTTGATCAGATAATATTTGGACCCAAAAGAGGGAATTTTATTAGTTATGAGTTATTTTGTTCAATTTCTCAGTCATTTGGAGGTAATGCCTTCTGTTTTGATGAACTCCCATTTAGAGTTCAAAGCAGAACAGTATCAGGGCAATTCTCTGCTCATCTTTGGACTTCAATTTTAGCTGGTTTTATTATTTCATTCCCATACGTGATTTATGAATTTTGGAAATTTATAAGTCCTGGCTTATATAAAAATGAAAAAGAGGGTGCAAGAGGTTTTATTTTTATATCATCAATACTCTTTTTTATTGGTGTTTTATTTGGATATTATATTGTTACACCATTGTCTATAAATTTCCTTGGTAATTATACTATTAGTTCAGAGGTGTTCAATGATTTTGATTTAAGTAGCTATATTGGTCTTTTAAGAGCATCTGTATTAGCATCTGGTTTAATTTTTGAGCTCCCAATTATTATTCACTATTTAACAAAGGTAGGCCTAGTTACACCTGATTTTTTAAGAAGAAATAGAAAATTTGCTCTAGTTATTGTCTTAAGTTTATCAGCAATAATAACACCACCTGATATAGCTAGTCAAATAATTGTGAGTATTCCGATTCTAATTTTATATGAGATAAGTATTATTATATCAAAAATTGGATATAAAAAATTAAATACATAATATTTGTTAGATGATATTAACTGCAAAAAATATATCAAAATCTTACAGAGGCAGAAAAGTAGTAAATAGTATTTCAGTTGATGTAAAACAAGGTGAAATTGTTGGTCTCTTGGGTCCAAATGGTGCTGGTAAAACTACATCATTTTATATGATAGTTGGAATTATTAAGCCAGAAAATGGAGATATATTTCTTGATCAAGAGGTTATTTCTACGTATCCAATGTATCAAAGAGCACAAAAAGGAATTGGATACCTTGCTCAGGAAGAATCTGTATTTAGAAAACTTTCTGTTGAAGATAATATACTTGGTGTTTTAGAGTTCTCAGAGCTTACTAAAATTCAGCAAAAAGAAAAAGCTGAACAATTAATGGAAGAGTTTGGATTAATTAATATTAGAAAAAATAGAGGCGATCTATTGTCTGGTGGGGAGAGAAGAAGGACAGAAATAGCAAGAGCTTTAGCAAATAATCCAAAATTCTTACTATTAGATGAACCGTTTGCAGGTGTTGATCCTATTGCAGTCGAAGATATTCAATCGATTATCTCTGTTTTAAAAAGAAAAAATATCGGAATTCTTATTACTGATCATAATGTACAAGAAACTCTTGCTATAACTGATAGAACATATCTGATGTTTGAAGGAAAGATTCTAAAGGAGGGAATACCGGAAGATCTTGCAAAAGATGAAATGGTAAGAAAAGTATATTTAGGAAAAAATTTTGAGTTTAAACGAAAAAAAATTTAATTTTTAGTTTAAAGCAAGTACCAAAGATTTCTTATAACATTAAGAAAGAGATAGAGTATAATAATTAAGCAGAATCCTCCAATTCCAAAAAACAATATTATTGGAATACTCAAAACAATTAATAATATTTTGAATATGTTATAGTCATATTTTCTAGTAGAAATTCTTAGTGAAAAAAGCCTAAAAGGTATATTCATGAGAGTGAAGCTTGACAGAACTAGTAATATTAAAGTATAATTATTCAAGAAATATTCCTTTGATTCAATAAAATAATTGTTATCAAGTAAAATGGGTAATGAGGCAAAAAATAGAGCATTTGCGGGAGTTGGCAATCCCTCAAACTCATCAGTATAATCAATCGTATTAAATTTAGCTAATCTTAATGCAGATCCCACTGTAATTAGAAAAGCTACAAATGTGATAGGCGATAATGACAAGATTAAATCTATGTCTATAAGTGGCTCTAAATTTAGGTCTAAATTATAATCAGTAACACGATTTCCTGATAGTTTAAAAAGCTGATAAACAATAATTCCAGGAACAACACCACTAGTTATAATATCTGAAAGCGAATCAAGTTGTTTCCCAAATTGAGATTCAGCGTTTAAGGCCCTTGCTGCAACACCATCCAAATAATCAAAAAAAACACCTAATAATACAAGTATAAGTACTGCTTCAAATTGAAATTGGAATGCGAAAGAAATTGAAAAACAACCACATAAAAGATTTAATACAGTTAGAATATTTGGAATGAGGGCTTTTATCATGATATTTGTGTTTCCAATTTATAAAAAAATTGTAATATTAAGTTTACAAAGCATTTAAACTTACGAAAATGAGTAGACTTCTCATTTATTCATTACTTTCTGGAATTTTATTAGCATCTGCATGGCCAATTAATGGTTTTACGCCTCTTATATTTGTTGGTTTAATCCCTCTACTTTTCATTGAGGAAATAATAAGTAAAGATAGCTATCATAAAAAAAATCTTAGATTATTTTTCTACTCATATGTTTCATTTTTAATATGGAATCTTCTAACTACATGGTGGATTGTATATACTACTTTACCCGGCGCAATTTTTGCCAATGTTGTAAACTCATCTTTTTACTCTATTATCTTCATATTATATAGCAGAGTAAAAAGGAAAATTGACTATAAAGCAGGGGTCTTATTCTTAATAACTTTTTGGATTTCTTTTGAAAAATTTCACTTAAACTGGGAGTTTTCTTGGCCTTGGCTAAATTTAGGTAATGTATTTTCTGAAAGAATTAATTGGATACAATGGTATGAATTCACGGGAAGTTTTGGAGGAAGTCTTTGGGTCTTATGCTCTAATGTTTTTCTTTTTAGTCTTATAAAAAGATTTCACCAATTTGATGATAAAAGAAGATTTTATGTTAGACTAGTTTCTAGAGTTATTATTATATGTATTCCCATTTTAATATCATATTTAGTTAAACCTACTGTTAAATTAGGAGAAGAGTTTAAGGTTTTAATTACACAACCTCGTATAGACCCATGGTCGACAAAAAATGGTAATTCACAAACAAATCTTGATTATTTTGAGATATTTAAAGAACTAACATTTGATAAATTAAAATCAGATCAATATGATTTTATTATAGCACCCGAAACATACTTTTCTGAAGGTTATGGGGAGAATTTAGAATATTTTGAGTATACCAAGCTCCACGATAGTCTGAATAATTTTCTTAATAAATTTAAAAATACAAATCTTATCTCTGGTATTCAATTTTTTCAATTGTATCAGAATGAAGAGAATAAGCCTTCAAAAACAGCAAATTTCGTTAGAGATAACTTATGGGTAGATTACTATAATTCGTCAATAAACTTTTCAGCAGATAAAGGATTTGAATACAATCATAAGGCAAAATTAGTTGTTGGTAGTGAATATATGCCTCTTAAATCTTTTCTTGAGCCATTAATTGGAAATGTTATGATTGATTTAGGTGGTGCTACTGTATCAAAAGGTATTCAACATCCATCTGATAGAAAATTATTTAAGCATATTAATAAAGACTTAAAAACCATACCTATAGTCTGCTATGAAACAATCTATGGTGAATATGTCGCTGACTATGTTGATATGGGTGCAAATTTTATAACTGTAATAACTAATGATGCTTGGTGGTTTGATTCTCCTGGTCATAGACACCTTGTAAGTTATGCAAGATTAAGGGCTATTGAAAACAGAAGATATGTTGTAAGAAGTGCAAATTCTGGAGTTTCTACAATTATAAATGAGGTTGGAGAATACAAGGCTAAATTACCTTTTGATGATAAAGGTACTTTATCTGGTAAAGCATATACAATTGATAAGAGAACTTTTTACAGTAAAAATGGAGATTACATAGCAAGGATATGTATTCTGATTTCAGTTTTACTTTTACTTATTTCATTTTCTAAGCTAAAAAAATAGTTTTTGCTTGGAATATTGAAGTTTTAATATATTTTTGAAAAAAAATTCACATGTATTGGACATTAGAATTAGCTTCTTACTTAAGTGATGCTCCTTGGCCTGCATCAAAAGATGAACTTATTGATTTTTCAATTAGAACTGGTGCTCCGTTAGAAGTAGTCGAGAACCTTCAGTCCCTTGAGGATGAGGGAGATGTCTATGAATCCATAGAAGAAATTTGGCCAGATTATCCAACAGAAGAAGATTACCTATGGAATGAGGATGAGTATTAATCTGATTTAATCATTTTTGGTTTTTTTTTTGATAAATTTGAAAAAAAATTGGAATGTCCATTGTTAACTCTCTTTTAAAGGTTTTTCTTGGTGATAAATCAGGTAAAGATTTAAAAAAGCTTACTCCACTAGTTGATGAAATAAATAAACATTTCATCGGAATGTCATCTTTATCAAATGATGAGTTAAGAGGTAAAACAGATAATTTCAAGCAGATTATCTCTGATAAAACTTCTGAATTAGTTTCTTCAATAAAACAATTAAATGAAACAATAGCCAATGAGTCTTCTAATATTGAAAAAGAAAAACTATTTAGTGAAGTAGAAAAAATTGAGAATGACCTTACAGAAACAAAATCTCAAATTCTTGACGAAATTCTTCCAGAGGCTTTTGCAGTAGTTAAGGAGACTGCAAGGAGGTTTTATGAAAATGATTCTATTAAAGTTTCTGCCACAGATTTTGATGAGGAAATTGGTTCTAAAAAAACATACGTCAGTATTGATGGTGAGAGTGCTATCTGGAAAAATTCATGGGATGCCGCTGGTAAGAACGTGCTATGGGATATGATTCATTACGATGTTCAATTAATTGGTGGTATAGTTCTTCATCAAGGTAAAATTGGAGAAATGCAGACAGGTGAAGGTAAAACACTTGTTTCAACTTTACCAATTTATCTAAATGCATTGACAGGAGATGGAGTCCACCTTGTAACTGTGAATGATTATTTAGCTAAAAGAGATAGTGCATGGATGGGAACTATATTTGAATTTCATGGATTAAGAGTTGATTGTATAGATCATCATAAACCTAATTCACCTGAAAGGAGAAGAGCTTACAATGCAGATATTACCTACGGGACAAACAATGAATTTGGATTTGATTATCTAAGAGACAACATGTCTCATTCTTTGGATGATATAGTTCAAAGGAAGCATAATTACGCTATTATTGACGAGGTAGATTCTGTTTTGATTGATGATGCAAGAACACCTTTGATAATTTCAGGTCCAACTAAGGATGGGGATAGACATGAGTTTGACAACCTCAAGCCAAAGATCCAAAATCTTGTTTCTCTTCAAAAGACATATTTATCTAACATATTAGCTGAGGCAAAATCTCTAATTAATAATTCCGATAATGAAAATGGCGGATTTCTTTTATATAGAGTGTTTAGAGGTTTACCAAAGAATAAAGCATTAATCAAATTTTTGAGTGAGGAGGGAGTGAAACAGATTCTTCAGAAAACTGAGAATTTTTACATGCAAGACAATAACAGAGAGATGCATCAAATTGACAAAGAACTTTATTTTACAATTGATGAGAAAAATAATCAAATTGAATTAACTGAGAAGGGGATTGAAACTTTATCAAAAGATCTTGATGACAAAGACTTCTTTGTAATGCCAAATATAGCATCTGATATTTCAGAAATAGAAAATAAGGGACTATCACCAGAAGAAGAAGCAAAAGAAAAGAATGATCTATTCAATGATTTTAATGTAAAGAGTGAAAGGATTCATAGTATAAATCAGCTTCTAAAGGCATTTACTTTATTTGAAAAAGATATTGAGTATGTAGTTGTTGAGAATAAAGTTATGATTGTTGATGAACAGACGGGTAGGATTATGGATGGAAGAAGATATTCAGATGGACTTCATCAAGCCATAGAAGCAAAAGAGAATGTTAAGATCGAGGCAGCAACTCAGACTTTTGCTACTATTACTTTACAAAATTATTTTAGACTTTATTCTAAATTATCAGGTATGACTGGTACAGCTATTACTGAAGCAGGAGAATTTTGGGAAATTTACAAGCTCGACGTAACTGAGATTCCTACAAATAAACCTGTCGTAAGAAAAGACCATGACGATTTAATTTATAAGTCTAAAAGAGAGAAATATAATGCTATAATTGAAGAAATAATTAATCTTAGAAATCAAAAGAGGCCTATATTAATAGGTACCACTTCAGTTGAAATCTCTGAATTACTGAGTAAAATGTTAAACAGATCAAATATTAGTCATAATGTTTTAAATGCAAAACTTCATAAAAAAGAAGCAGATATAGTAGCTGAGGCAGGTAATCCAGGTGTTGTAACTATTGCAACAAATATGGCTGGTAGAGGTACTGACATTAAGTTAAGTCAGGATGTTATAAATTCAGGTGGTCTCGCAATTATTGGAACTGAAAGACATGATTCTAGAAGGGTTGATAGGCAACTGAGAGGACGATCAGGAAGACAAGGAGATCCAGGGAGCTCTCAATTTTATGTTTCTTTTGAAGACAATCTTATGAGACTATTTGGTCAAGATAGAATTGCGAATGTAATGGATAGAATGGGCCTTAAGGACGGAGAAAATATCCAACATCCAATGGTTACAAAATCAATTGAGAGAGCGCAGAAAAAGGTTGAAGAAAATAATTTTGGTATAAGAAAAAGACTTTTAGAATACGATGACGTGATGAACTCTCAAAGAAATATTATTTACACACTTAGAAAGAATGCCTTAAGAGGAGATAAACTTCAAATTGATATTTCTAATATAATGTTTGATACAATTGAGGAAATAATCAGAAGCAATAAGGCAAATAATAATTTTAAGAATTATGAATTTGAGCTAATTAGCACTTTTTCAATGACATCGCCAATTAGTGAAAGTGAATTTTTAGATTTAGATGAAGAAACTCTTATTACAAAGTTATTTAATGAATTAAAAACATTCTACGCTAATAAGAAAGAGCTTAATAGAGTAATTGCACTCCCAGTCATAAAAAATGTTTTTGAAAATAAAAGTAATTCTTTTAAAAGGATTGTTGTACCATTTACCGATGGAAAAAAAGTAATAAATATTGTTACTGATTTAGAGAAATCATATGAAAGTAATGGAGAAAATTTAATACAGGACTTCGAAAAGAGTATTTCTTTAGCAATAATTGATGAAAAGTGGAAAAATCATTTAAGAAAAATGGATGAGCTTAAACAATCTGTTCAATTAGCAGTTCATGAGCAAAAAGATCCTCTTTTGATATATAAATTCGAAGCTTATGAACTTTTTAAATCTATGATTCATATTCTCAACAAAGAATTACTATCTTTCTTGTTTAAATCAAATCTTCCAAACAATCATGGAAATATAAGGGATGCTGGATCTAATATGAATACTAATAGTGATTACAAAACATCCAAAGAGGAAAGCTTAAATAGTGATCAATTAGCTGAAAAGGCCAGAAGCATAGGTGCAAGTGCTAGCCAAAACTCTCAAAAAGTTGAAACTGTAACTAGAGAATTACCAAAGATTGGCAGAAATGAAAAAGTTCAAATACAAAATTCATTAACAGGAGAATTGAGGACACTTAAGTTTAAACAAGCAGAAAGACTTCTTCAAAACGATGATTGGGAAATTAAAAAAAATTAATTATGAAAAATTTAGTTAGTATTATAATACTTTTATTTTCTTCTCTAAATGCATATACTCAGATTGAACTTTATGACACTAGTGAAGAATTAGTCCCATTAAGAAAAACATCCACCACTATTGGAAAATGTTGTCAACTAGGTAAAGCAATGTCAAAAATAACAGGAGGAATGACCGATATGTATTTAACACAAGCTGAAAAAAATGAAGATGGAAGTTTTACAATTTTTTTTGTTAGCGGATTTGAGATTGGCTTTGACACAGAGCTAACTCAATTTGGATTGAATAATCCAACTGCTAGAATCTCAAGTTTCCATTTAAAAGATGAGGAAATGTTTTTTAAACTTAGAGACCTTATGACTACTGGTTATAAAGAATTTAAGGCTAATCCTTTGGTTAAAAAAATTAAATATGCAGATATTTCAAGTATTTTAAATGGGGGAAATAATGAAGGTGATAAGCTGTTATTAAGATTCCACAATAAAAAAATTGTTAAATATGTTTCTTTTCAAGTATTTGAAAAAGAAACTGGATTTAAGACATCCAGTAAAGCAATTTTTTCGAAATTTATTGGCCAATTATTTGGATCAAGCGAAGTATTAGATATTGACTAACTAATAATTACTAGATTTTTATTTTTTTTCATGATAAATATCAATTTTTCAAAATAATCTATTTTTTTTTGAATATTTATTAAAAAATGTTTTCATAACAGTTAATAACTACAATAAACTTATATTGATAGCTTCATAATTATACATTTGTAAGTTCCTTATGAAATTAAAAGACCAAGGACTCTATCTATCTGAGTTCGAACATGACAACTGTGGTGCAGGCTTTATCTGTAGCTTAAATGGTGAAAGGACTAATACAATCATCAGCAAAGCATTAAATATTTTAACTTGTTTAGAGCATAGAGGTGCTGTTAGTTCAGATGGCAGAACTGGTGATGGTGCTGGGATTTTAATTGAAATACCACATGATTTTTTTAAAAAACAATGTGATTTTCAATTACCAGATGCAAATGAATATGCTGTAGGTATGCTATTTCTCCCTAATAAAATAAATCAATCAAATTATTGTATTAAAATATTTGAAGAAGAAATCATAAAACAAGAATTAGAAATTATTGGATGGAGAGATGTTCCTGTAAATTCCAAAGTTGTAGGATCTATTGCTGGTAAAACTCAGCCAACAATCAAACAAGTTTTTATCAGACCTAAAGACTCTAAATTGAATGAAAAACAATTTAATTTAAAGCTTTTCGTAGCCAGAAAAATTTGTGAAAATATTATATATAATTCTGAACTTTCTCAAAGTGATTATTTCTACTTCTCAAGCCTTAGTATAAGAACAATTATTTATAAGGGATTACTTATCCCAGAGGATATTGAAAGATTTTATATAGATTTAAAAAACAAAGACTTAGTTACTAAACTCGCACTCGTTCATCAAAGATTTTCAACAAATACATTCCCAACATGGGATCTTGCACAACCATTTAGATATATGTGTCATAATGGTGAAATAAATACTTTCAAGGGTAATGTAAGTAGAATGACGTCAAGAGAAGAGCTTTTTTATTCTAGTGAAATCTCTGATGATGATATGAAAAAGATATTACCAATAATTGTTCCAAAAAAGTCTGACTCAGCTTCTATGGATATGGTTGTTGAATTATTATTAATGACGGGTAGATCGCTTCCTGAGGTAATGATGATGCTTGTTCCTGAGGCCTGGGAGAAGCATAATTCTATGAATAACAGTAAAAAAGCTTTTTACAATTATAATAGTTGTATCATGGAACCATGGGATGGACCAGCTTCTATTCCATTTACAGATGGAAAATTCATAGGTGCTCTTCTTGATAGAAATGGTTTGAGACCATCAAGATATACTGTGACAAAAGATGGATATGTAGTTATGTCTTCTGAGACTGGTGTTGTTGACATAAAACCTGATAATGTTCTATCTCATGGAAGGTTGGAACCTGGAAAGATTTTTCTTGTTGATATGGAAGAAGGTAGAATTGTAAATGATAATGAAATTAAAGAGAATATTGTCTCCAAAAGACCTTACGAGGATTGGATAAATAAGAACATTCTTCAGTTATCAGATGTACCTTATACTGGAAATAGAACTCCAGAAGAAAAGTTAAGTATAGAAACTAGATTGAAAATATTTGGATACAGTAAGGAAGATTTTAGAAAAATAATTATACCAATGTGTCAAACTGGTAAAGAGTCTATTGGATCAATGGGAACTGATACTCCACTTGCAGTTCTCTCCAAAAAACCTCAACTTATTTATAATTATTTTAAGCAGCTATTCGCTCAGGTTACAAATCCACCTTTAGATGGTATAAGAGAAGAGATTATAACAGACACAAGTCTTTCTTTAGGGCGGAATCACAATCTCTTTGAAATAACTGAAGAGCATTCAATTAATCTTACTATTAAGAATCCTATTATTTCCAATGAGGATCTAGATAAAATTAAATATATATCTCATAAAAATTTTAAGGCAAATGAAATTAAATGTTTATATCAATTTAAGAAAGGTCATAACGGAATTGAAGAGGCTTTAGACAAAATTGTTTTAGAAGTTGAAAAGTGTATTGATAAGGGAAGCAACATTATAATATTAAGTGATAGGCTTGTTTCAAAAAAAATGGCCCCTATTCCTATTCTTCTTGCATGTTCATTCGTTCATCAAACAATGATAAAGAGAAAAAAAAGATCAAAATTTGGTATAATAATTGAATCTGCTGAGCCTAGAGAACCTCACCATTTCTCAATGCTTTTCGGATATGGTGCTAGTGCAATAAACCCTTATTTAGTTAATGAGGTGATAAAATATCACTTTGATTCAGGATATCTAAATAATATTTCTATTGATTCCGCAATTTCTAACTTTAACGATGCTATTGCAAAAGGTATCCTAAAGATTATGAATAAAATTGGAATCTCAACACTTAATTCATACAGAGGTTCGCAGATTTTTGAAGCACTCGGACTCAAAACAAATTTTATAAATAAATATTTTCAAAATACGCCTTCTAGGATAGAAGGTGTTGGACTCTATGTTATTGAAAAAGAAATCAGTGAGAGGATAAATTATGCATTTAAATCAGAATCTGACTTTTCATCAATTAAAACTGGAGGTGATTACAGATGGAGAAGAGATGGTGAAAGTCATATGTTTAATCCTTCAACTATTTCTAAACTTCAGAATTCAGTTAGAACAGAAAGTTATTCATCTTACAAAGAATACTCTGATATAGTCAATAAACAAGAAGAACAACTTATGACTATAAGAGGTCTTCTCAAGTTTGTAGATTTTAATCCAATTCCGATTGAAGAGGTAGAACCATGGACTGAGATTGTTAAAAGATTCAAAACAGGTGCTATGTCTTACGGATCTATAAGCTCAGAAGCCCATGAAAATCTTGCTATTGCAATGAATAGAATTGGAGGTAAAAGTAATTCTGGTGAAGGAGGGGAAGACTCTAAAAGATTTAATAAAGATAAAAATGGTGACTTCAGAAATAGTTCAATTAAGCAAGTTGCTTCGGGCAGATTTGGAGTTAGCTCATATTATTTATCTAATGCTGACGAAATACAAATAAAGATGGCACAAGGTGCTAAACCAGGAGAAGGTGGCCAGCTACCAGGACCAAAGGTAAATCCTTTAATTGCTAAAGTAAGAAATTCTACTCCATATGTAGGACTGATATCACCTCCACCACACCATGATATTTATTCAATTGAAGATCTAGCTCAGCTAATATTTGATTTAAAAAATGCTAACAGAAATGCCAGAATAAATGTTAAACTTGTTTCTGAAGTTGGAGTTGGAACAATTGCTGCCGGAGTTGCAAAAGCTAAGGCTGATGTAATTTTAATTTCTGGTTATGATGGAGGAACTGGAGCTTCACCTTTAACTTCTTTAAGACACGCAGGATTACCATGGGAGCTTGGAGTTGCAGAGGCTCAGCAAACCTTAGTTTTAAATAATTTAAGAAGCAGAGTTGTACTAGAATGTGATGGACAATTAAAAACGGGTCGTGATGTTGCAATTGCATGTTTATTAGGAGCTGAAGAATTTGGTTTTTCAACTGCACCCCTTGTAGCATCTGGATGTATAATGATGAGAGCATGTCATTTAAATACTTGTCCAGTTGGAATAGCAACTCAGGATCCTGAGCTTAGGAAAAACTTTAAAGGTAAACCTGAACATGTTATTAATTTTATGTATTTCGTTGCTCAGGAATTAAGAGAAATTATGGCAGAACTTGGTTTTAGAAGTATTGACGAGATGATTGGTCAGACACAAAAACTCAAAGCTAAAACTGGAATTGATGATTATAAAGTCAAAGGAATTAATTTGGAAAAATTACTTTACAAGCCATTATCTGGTGATGATGAAAAGCTAAGAAATACTACAAAACAAAATCACAACTTAGATAATGTTTTAGATTTTAAAATATTAAAAGCTGCAAAATTGTCCGTTAACAAAAAGGTGAAATCTTCATTTGAATTTAATATTAAAAATACAGACAGAGCAGTTGGAGCATTATTAAGTAATGAAATTTCAAAGATTCATGGTGAGAAAGGTCTTCCAAAAAATACTTTGAACATAACTTTCAATGGTTCAGCTGGTCAAAGCTTTGGTGCTTTTTCTGTAAACGGATTAAAAATGACAGTATATGGAAATACAAATGACTATTTTGGTAAAAGTTTATCCGGTGCAACATTAGCTGTAAGAGTTCCCAAAGAATCGAGTATTATTTCAAATGAAAACATTATAATTGGTAATGTCGCCCTTTATGGAGCTATAAGTGGTGAGGCATATATTAACGGGATTGCAGGTGAACGTTTTTGTGTAAGAAATTCTGGTGCAAAAGCTGTAGTTGAGGGTGTTGGTGATCATGGGTGTGAATATATGACGGGAGGATCCGTTCTAATTCTTGGCAAAATTGGCAGAAACTTTGGAGCTGGTATGAGTGGTGGTATTGCATATATTTACAAAGAAAATAAAAAATCGATCGAGAATTTTAATATGGAAATGATTGATCTTGAAACACCCAATATCCAAGATGAAGATATAATTTATGAAATGCTTGAAAATCACTTTACTAATACCAATAGTGAAGTAGCTGAAAAAATATTATCAAATTGGAAAAATATAAAGAAAAACTTTATTAAAGTTATGCCTAAAGAATACAAAATAGCTCTAGAAAGGATAGCAAAAGAAAAAATAGATCAGTTAATTCAATAATGGGAAAAGTTAAAGGTTTTAAGGAATATGATAGAATTGACGAGAAGTATATTCCCGTTAGAAAAAGGTTAAAAAGTTATAAGGAGTTTACAATATCTCCAAAAAATAAAGAGTTAAAATCCCAGGCTGCAAGATGCATGGATTGTGGCGTACCTTTCTGTCATAGTGGATGTCCATTAGGTAATTTGATTCCTGATTTTAATGACCTTGTTTACAGTAATAAATGGAAAGAAGCTCTTGATGTTCTACATTCAACTAATAACTTTCCAGAATTTACTGGAAGACTTTGTCCAGCACCATGTGAGGCTGCATGTGTTTTAGGAATTATCGATCCACCCGTTTCAATTGAATTGATAGAAAAACATATAGTAGAAAAAGGCTTTAGTGAAAATTGGATAGTACCTAGAATTCCGAGTAAAAGAACTGGTAAAAAAGTTGCTATTGTTGGTTCTGGTCCAGCTGGTTTAGCAGCTGCTCAGCAACTAAATTCAGTTGGTCATAAAGTTACTGTATATGAAAGAGATGATAAAATCGGAGGTTTACTTAGATACGGTATTCCTGACTTCAAGCTTGAAAAGAATGTAATTGATAGGCGAATAGAAATTTTAGAAAAAGAAGGTGTTAGTTTCAAATGTAATGTAGAGATCGGAAAAGATATTGATATTACTGACCTAGAATCTAAATATGACAGTATTTTATTGTGTACTGGGTCTACTATAAAAAGAAGTCTTGATATCCCAGGTATTGAATTATCTGGTGTTATCCAAGCTATGGATTTTTTAACTCATAATAATCGTTTTGTTGATAATCAATTTAATGATCATCTTGAATGCTACAATGCAAAAGGAAAGAATGTTATTGTTATTGGAGGTGGAGATACAGGATCAGATTGTATAGGTACTTCCAATAGGCATGGAGCAAAAAATGTGATAAATTTTGAACTTACTTCAAAACCTCCAACTAATAGAAGTGAAGAGAATCCATGGCCTTATTGGCCTTTCACACTTAAAACATCATCTTCCCATGAGGAAGGAGCTGAAAGAGAATGGAGTATCCTAACTAAGGGATTTGTTAGTGACTGTGATAATAATCTTATTGGTCTTAAGACAGTAAATGTGAAGTTTGACTCTGACAGAAAAGAGTTCATTGAAATACCTGGATCAACTAAAACATGGGATTGTGATTTAGTTATTTTAGCTTTAGGATTTACAGGGCCTGAAACTGATCTTCCAAATAAATTTAATCTTGAAATTAACAAACGAGGTAATATTAGCTCAAATTCAAACTATCAAACTAAAAGAAATAATATTTTTACTGCAGGTGATTGTAGACGTGGCCAGTCTTTGATTGTTTGGGCTATATCTGAAGGAAGAGAAGCTGCTCACCACATTGACAAATACTTAATGGGAAGTTCTAACTTACCTCAAAAAAGCTCTTTAGGAGACCTCTAGATATATTTCCATAAATTAGTATTATGAATTCAGAGAGGATTAAATTCCTAGTAATCTCAAGTGCCTATCCTTATAGAGGAGGTATTTC
>Ga0163109_10001162_pt1 | contig 20985 bp, 18 predicted proteins | sample CRUFie1St13metaG_FD_108704 | JGI IMG/M metagenome (GOLD analysis project Ga0163109, IMG submission 108704) | Marine microbial communities from the Costa Rica Dome - CRUD Field 142mm St13 metaG | ecosystem: Environmental > Aquatic > Marine > Oceanic > Photic zone | place: Costa Rica: the Eastern... | reverse complement strand
GTTTAGCGGCAACAGTAGGCAATCCTAAGGAGCTTAAAAACCAAGTAAGTGCAATCAAGGAGTCGTTCGAAGCTATAGGAACAATGTCTGGAATATTACAAAGGTTTGGTATAGATCCAGAAGAAGGCTCTAAAAAGACTTCTAATTTTACACAGGCCAGCATAGGAGCATCAAGGCTCAATGCACTGCTATTAAACCCTGGTTTTAATTCAGTCATAGGGAAAGTAAAAGACTTTGCCGGCGGAGGAAAAGCGGCTCTACCTAAAACCAGCCAGTCTAGGTTGGCAGTAAAAAGAATAAAAGCTGCTGCTAAAGTATTTTCTCAAATCGATAAAGTGCTATCAGGTAGATCTAAAGGCGGAGAATTTAGTGAGCTTATAAATAACCCTAAGAGGGCTGAGGTTCTTGCTAAGAATATAACTAAGATCGATTCAGCATTTAAAAAAGCTGGAGGAATAAAGACCATAGCTGGAGCACTAGACGGCGGAGGAAAAATCCTGGTAGAACATCAAGCGGGAATAGAAGTTAACATGCATGTGTTTATTGATACTAATCAACTTGTAGGAAAACTGTTCAATGTAGTGGCCGGCGGAGAGGGTACACCTTCCGGTGCTGTAGGGCAAAAGATAAAGTTTCAGAGGGTAAGGCGGTAAGGTATAAAGCAAAATGAACGAAAAAGATAAAGAAGCTTTTGGAGAGGCGGCTCTAGAAGAATGGAGAAGACAAGTTAAAAACAAAGAGGGAATAGGGGCTATGTATCGCACTTTTTTTCCTGATTCTGATGAAAATTGGGATAATTTAATGGAATCCTATATAAAAAAAATAGGCTGGGTTGCTTTTGCTTTTAATCAATCTTTAGCAGGTGCGAATAAAAAAGATATAGAAAAAGTGGTTAAAGATATAGCCGTGAAAAAAGGTAAGTAAAAATGCCAACCTTAGGAGACTTCATAAGTAATGCCGACCGCGGCACTAAAGGTTTACAAAAAGCTGGAGTAGACAACCCGGCGTTAAGGCAGTATATTTCATCTGTATTTTTTCCTTATAAACCTGACTCTTCAGGAACAGTAGCAGTTGGAGATGATATAGATCCTTTTACGGTACAGTTTCTAGGGGATTTTTACGAAAGCGTAAGGTTTAAATCCCCCGGTGACGCCATGGCTGAATTTTCACGCGAAACAGAAGACTCGCCTTTATCACTTTTCTGGAATTCTGAATCAGAGCTTTCAGATCACTATATTCCTGATGGAAATAACCAAGCATTAAGCACAACGCTAAGAAGGATTTTTACTGCATATAGCGCAGATAAAGAATCTGAATTCGGAACTTTTCAAGACGGAAAAGATCCAATACCAGAAAACAGCGTTTTATCATCTGCCTTAATAGAAAAGCTAAACTCTAATAATAGGTTTAATCCTGGAGAAAACAGTCCTTTTTTTGACATAGATGCAGCGCAGCTAACAACTACTGGAAACCACTTCGTATATAATTCTTCCTCTGTTATAAGAGGGACTTTGCCGCCTTCTGGTTCTAACAAATTCGGCGTCTACGACTTAAATTTAGCGCCGGTAACCGTCAAAGAGATAAGACGTTCGGTATTAACAAATCTTATAGGAGCAACTGGACACGACAAAATACTAGATGATGACACTGTAGATATGGGGAATTTTAATTTTGATGTTCAAGGAATAAGAGCTAATCCTATAGCATACGGACAACTTCCATTTCCGGGAATGGGAAAAATCAGCATGTCCTCCATGGGCATACAAAGATCGTCTTTAATAAATGACGAAGGCGGCTCTGAAAACGCTTCCGAAGAAGACTCCAGCATAAACAGTAAGTCTTTTGGCCAAATGAACTCTCCTGCAGAGCCTTTTCACTCTCCTTTCGCATTAGGAATGATCATGCCTGCTTTATTGAGTTTGATAACCTTGTTTGCTCTTTTCTTTTTACTTAGCTTGTTTTTCGGTGGCCTTGAAACAGCAGCAAAAGCAGAATCTGCGCTTAAAGGCGGTGGCGGAGAAAAGGATCCCACCAAAGGTGAAGCAGAACATATTTTAGACCCTAAAGAAGATATACGAGATTATCCTTTTGGATCAAACACTAATTTATCAGAACCGGAGGATTTCTTACCTATACTTATTCGTTTTATGCAATCATCTCTAGACTGGCCTTTTTATCAAAAGTACAATTTTTTTAGAAATGCTTTTAGAGGCCTAATAGTATTCATGGGAATGTCGGCGAGATTTGACGAAAATTCAAAAAAAATATCCACCAAACCCGCCGAAATATTACCTGCCTTAATGGGCATAATTAAAACACCAGGCTACTATACAGTAATAACTAAGCAAGTCATGAGAGAGTTTGATAATATAGTAAAGGGTTTTGAAGAGTTTGGAAATTTAAACTTATTTGATCTTGCTTCGTTTATAAGGGTTGTACTAGGCCTGTTTGAATCGATCAGAGAATCGGCCACTTGGAGGTTTATTCTTACTACTTCAAATATAGGTGAGCAGATAGGTAAATCGATTTTAGACCAGCAAAATCCTAGTTGGGCTGGACCGTATGCAGACTCTTTTAGAGGAAAAAACATTAACCCTCCATCGAACAATAATGCAAGAAGGGCAATGTCTAGAGTATCCGGAAAGCACATGGGGAAATCTCATCTATCCCCTATTTCTATTTCGGATTTTTCTTCTTTGCTGGTATCAGGCCAACAACATGACTCTTCTTTGCAAGGGCTCAAGCAGTATACCGAGGGGTCAATTCAAGCATCTGGCACGCCAGCTTACAAAGCGACCGTCAATAACAAGTATAAGATATCCCGAGAGGTTATAGAAGAGTACGAAAAAGCTTTAAATTCAGAATACTGCCCTTTCTATATACAAGATCTAAGAAACAACGAAATAATAAACATGCCGGCTTTTATAACTGCGCTAAACGACAATTTTCAACCAGAATACTCCACAACGAACGGCTACGGAAGAACGGATTCTGTTAAAGTATATACTAGAACAAGCCGTCAAATACAGATTTCGTTTAAGCTTGTAGCCATGAGTAAAGAGGATCACGAACATATGTGGTTTGTTGTAAATAGATTAGTTACGATGCTGTATCCTCAAAGATCTATTGGTAGACCCGTCAAAACAAAAGAAGGAGGAAAGTTTATTCAGCCATTTTCATCCGTACCGACAACCTCCCCTTTAGTAAGATTAAGGCTGGGTGACCTATATCGCTCCAATTTTTCTGAATCTTCGTTTGCTAAAATGCTTGGCTATCCAGGTAAAGTAGTACCTCCAGGGTCAGAGCTTACTGAAGAAGATCAAGCGAAATTAAATTCGTTAAGTACCAGCATAAAATTAAAACTGCAGGATTTACAAAGTCAAATCTACGGTAAATTTGACGGCATTCTTAATGTGTCAATGCCTGCTGAAAAGAAAAAAGAGAAATTAAGCGAATTTGTTACAAGGTATACTGACGCAGACGCTAGTGATGCTAACGCAGTCAAAATCCTCGCCGGCGCTGACTACGCTATAGGGAGTTTTAAAGAATCCAGCGGATTATTAGGCGCCGTTTCTGCACTACTGCCAGGAAGCAAGCCTAGCGAAAACGGCGGCTCAATCTTTAGCGGAAAAACAAATCGTATGGGATTAGGCAGGCTTAAAAAAATATTTATTCCAGGCAAAAAGATATTAGAGGGCCATAAATACACAGCGCCTGCCGACGCAAAAGTTTACGCAGCCATTGAAATTGTTCACTTTTCAAAAGGGCCAATTAAAGACTTTTTAGACGATCTTATAAAGGCTAAAAAATCAGACTCAGAAAATCCGCAACGAGCCATGTCTAAAATTTTTGAGAAAGCCCAGAAAAAAGCTCAAAATTCAGAAAACAAAAAAGAGTTCGGTCTTTTTAAAAAAATGAGGGAAATAGGCATAAACAAACAGGCAATGATGGCTGCAGCAAACATAAAATCGAACGATCCCGATAGCTCTATAGTTTTATACGTGTCGGTAAATAAAATGAGGCCGTTTGTTCATTACAAAGTACTTTTAAATGAAATAAAAAATGACCCGGACGTCAAACGGCTTCTCACAAGTGCAAAAGAAGCAGATGACAAAAAGAAAGGCGTGATCGAATTTATTAGAAAAAATGTTTTCTATAAATCCTTCATGCAAAATGCCGGCTACGGTTTAGCAGGTGTAATAACTCAGTTTAGCTTAGACTACGGAGACTCAACTTGGGAAATTTCAGAAAACAGTAAAGCGCCTAAAAAGATAGATGTAACCATGTCTTTTGACCCTATACATGATTTGTCTCCAGGCCTTAGTTCAGAAGGTACAATGATGAACCCTGTTTTCCCGGTAGGCAATGCCTCTGGCGGTCATAAAAGTCCGTGGGTCAAAGAAAAAGATCCTGAGCTAGCGTTAAAGGATTCTTCTGTAGAAATGATAAACGCTAAGTTAGACGGGTTAGCTAAAGAAGCAGCACCCCCATCGTTCCCGCCAGGTTTTTAGGAGATTATTTTGGCTATTTCTAGATACTTTAACGACCTAAAGATAGGTAAATTTATAGGCACGGCTCAGAAGTTAGATGCGATAAGATCAGCAGTTAAAACCGGTTCTATACAGTTTACCATTATAGTACTGTCCGAAGGTCAAAGGCTTGATCAAATAGCTAACCAATACTACGGAGACGGAAGGTATTGGTGGATTATAGCTGCTGCTAGTAACGTAGGTTGGTGGTTGCAAGTTCCTTCAGGCACTAGACTAATAGTTCCTACTTCGTTAGAGCAAATTGAGGTTCTATAATGTCTAACGGCCATTTAAAAACATCTACGCGCGAGGGCACCGCTGATCAAACGTTAGCACAGGGAGAGAAAGCAACAACTGGTGACCAGATCTTAAGTCTTGAAGTCAATCCTCGCGTTCTAGAGCTTGGTCGACTTTTTAACCAATCTGCAGCCATTGTATCTCGAAATTTTTCAAGTTTAAGTGGCCTATTAACAGGAAGAAGAAATACAAATGTCGGACAACCTAATGAATTGCCCCCAATGGACGATGGCGGATCAGGGGACGCGCCCATGGGCGATGGCGCCGGCGGAGGAGAAGCCGCTCCCATGGGTTCAGGCGAACTTATGGAAAATTTTGTTAAGGAAATTGGAACATTATCCAATGTAACCTTGAACGAGAATTTAGTCTTGAGATTTACTAGAGATCCGGACGCAATTATTTACAGCAAGTTATATTCTTCGGGCGAGGCATATACGTCTGTATACGACATGAATATTAACACTTTTGAAAAAGAATCTTTTTTTTCAGAACAATCGGCGATACAGATGCAAAATGTCGAGGCGATCGCTAAAGGTTTTCAAAAAAAAATTAAAGAAGAGCTAAAGAACAAAGATGGAAAATACCTTTTCTATGATTCAGGAGTTATTAAAGATGGAAAATTAGTTGCAAGGCCGAAAACAGATAGCTCTTTTTTCATGACAATTGAAGGTCATCATTTGTCTAAACTAAGACAGAAATTAAAAAACCCAAACGACCGATCTTTGATGCTAAGTCAGTATTTAGATCGGTCCATCGATTTAAAAGATGATTCATATCCTGGTATAGGAGCAATATTAACGTTTAGATGCGACATGAATCTTTCTGAATCTAACACTTACGAAGCTCAATATTTTTCTGAGCATGCAACCACTGCAGTTATGTCTAAAGCTATACCTTTTTTAAACGTACAAGTTGTTAATCAGCTAGATGCAGACTATATGAAAAAAGACGGAAACTTAGAAATGAATAGGGCTTTTGGCATGTCGATGGAGGATTTTTTGTCAGGAAACACAATTGACGAGAAAACTATACCTATAGGCATAACTGATTTATCAGAATCGGGCAAATCTGAAAATATAAAAGGCAGGGCTATTACTTCAGGTATGGAAATATTTACTACCCCTCAGACTTTTGCCAATCCAGATAGAGACATCGAATCAAATGTAATATCAGATTTAATGAGACCGTATCTTTCAATCACTGGCTTTGAAGTTAGAGTAACGGGCCTGGGGTTTGGAACTGCTGCTTACAAGTTAGCGAATCTAAAGATGCGGCTACATGATAGATCTAAGTTAAAAAAAATAGGAAAGCTCTTATCGCCTGATTATTACGATAGCGTAAGATTTAAAATAACTTACGGATACAGCGTAGCGGGAGCAAATCTTTCAGGAAAACTTCCTGAAGATTTCGTTAACAGGATGAAACTTCAAGAAAACTACCAAGTCGCAAATAGCTCCTATACACTAAATGATTCTGAAGTTGACATAGATTTAACGCTAGCCAGCGTCGGCACCGCAGCCGTAGATGAAACCGATATTACTCCCAAGGGATTAAGCGTAAGCTACAAGCAATGTTTAGGTATATTAAAAAAAGCGAGAGAAACTTTACTGGGTATACAATCTAAGGGTTTTACAGATATAAAAATCCCAACTGTTATAGAAGGAGAAGGATATCAAGACTTTTTTAGTTTTAACGAATCTACTCTAAAAGAAATTAGGGAGTTTAACGCCAAACTTCAAACTAAAGGCGGGTCAGATGCAAAAGAGGCGGCAAAAAAACTAATATCGCTGTTCGGATCTCCTAAGCGTTATAAAAATTCCAAAGTATCTGCGGCTAAAAAAAGTAGAGCTAAAGACATAAAATCGATAATAAATAAAAAATCTACCCCTAAAACGCCTGATCCTTTTTTGCATAAGTGTTATTTTGGACCAAGTTCAAAATTAGAAACTAGGATGAATGACTCGACCTATATATCCTTAGGTCACTTAATAATGAAGTTTGTCGGTCCAGCGCTTCATAGACAGTCTGGCGGCACAGAAGTATTATTCAATTTCGGGTGCTGTAACCAGCATGCAGGAGCTTCATTTGTAGAAAATTTAGCAAGTGTACCTTTAGAGAAATCAAAAGTTATAAAAGCATTATGCGACGACGACGACGCAGTTTTTAAGAGTCAATCAAAAGTTACAATTAGTAAATTTATTGCAGAAATCACTAGAAAGCTTCTCTCGGATCAAAACACTGTAGCCTACTTTGGAATCGATAGAAAAAAATTTAAAACGACAAATGACAAAGAAAATGCTTTAAGAAAAATATACAACAACGGGGTGGGATCAACGAAACAAACTGTTGTTTTTAAGCCTATAAGTTTAGGCGTAAAAATAGATTCCGGGCCGCTGAGCGAAACTAGCCCAGGAAGTACTTTTGTAAAGATCGATGAAAAAAAGAAAGTTATAAGAATAAGCATATTTGACATGGCCCACAATTCTAAAGTAACTATGCAAGATCTACTAAGCGCGGTTGACGATACCGGGAAAATAGAGTTGCCTGTGAGAAAAGAAAGAGGAAGAGTTTATGGACCTAAACACATGAACCTAGTTCTATCTCAGATAAAAGACATGGATTTTGCTATAGACAAAAAAGAAGGCCTTGACGGCGATGGAAACAAGATACCCGGAAAAGTTACTTTAAAAAGAGTTCCAGGTATACATAACAGCATAAAAGAGCATATAAAATCGTACGCCGGAAGCCTAGTGTATGGAACCGACTCATCTTGCATTATAAAGGCAGATCTTTCCTTAGAGGCCGATTCAACGATATTAAGTCAAAGGTTAGTAGAAACCAAGGCTCCTGACGATGGTGACGGAGCTCAAGCCAACGATCTTCCTATGCTGGTAATGCCAGGTTCTTTATCGTTGCAATGTTTTGGTTGCCATTATTTTCACGTAGGCCAACAGCTTTTTATCGACTTCGGAACAGACACTACATTAGACGGATTCTATTCTGTTATATCGATTTCTCACAATATCGGAGAGGGTAAATTTATCACTTCTCTAGAAATGCTTCCGACAGGAACCATGCCGATCTATAGATCTATGGCATCTTTGGCTACAAACATCGATACAGAAAACAAGTAATTTTTTCTACTTTGCTTATCGCTTTATAAATTTGAAGAAAACCACTACATTTTTAAAATGTTGTCAATTAGCGAAAAAACAAAGAGTTCCTTAATAGAAATATTTGGATCGGAATACCCTTTAAGCAAAGATTATTTGCTATTAATGAAATCCTTAAAGGTAAAGCCATCGGATTGGAAAAAATATGTACCAAACCATGTTTGCAGAAAAACTAGCAGACAGATAGACTCTAAAATAGAAGATATTTTTTCTGTAAAGAAAAACGTAGACTATGCACTGTTTCATGAAGGCTGTATTGAGTTTATAGAATCTCTTCAATCGCCTGAAATTGACTTTGAAAAAGCTAATAAGCTAAAGCTTAAGCATAAAAATCTAGAAAACGTAAATTTTAGAAGACTAAAAAAAACAGAGTATTCAAACTCAAAAACAGCTACTGGTAGAATGACTGTAACATCCGGCTTTAATATTTTGACTGCACCCTCATCTTTGAGAAAGTGCATTAAGTCAACATACAAAAACGGGCACGTTATGCAAATAGACTTAATATCTGCTGAACCTAAGTTTGCACTTCATGTGTCTAATATAGATATGCCAGAAGATGTTTATGACGACATATCAAAAAAACGCAACATGCCAGATTTGACTAGGCTGCAGATTAAAACAGCAGTTATTTGTAGCTTATACGGCCAGTCAAAAAGTAGGCTGTCAAACTCTCTTCCTTCCAACATAGACGCAGGAAAGGTAATATCAGAAGTAAAAAATTATTTTAGATATGGTTTTTTGATCAAAATGCTTTCTAACTCTTTTGATAATGACGACTTTAGAAATTATTTTGGACGTCCTCTTTTAACAAAAGACAAGGGGTTAATTCTTAGTCATTATCTGCAAAGTAGTGTAGCTGACTGTTCCATATCGATGTTTTCTAAATTTTGTAAAAAAAATAAAACTTCGATAAAGCCTTACTATATTATACATGATGCCCTAATATTTGATGCATCACGAGAGTTTATAGAAAAACATAGGCCCGGTTCTATTATAAATTTAGAGTGCAGCGGAGTTAATCTTGCTGCAAAAATCACCAAAGTTTAATAATTAATATCATGAGAGATTTAGAAAATATACATAAGATCCTTAGAGAGGTACTTCAAGAAAACGAAGAAGCTGCTGAAGCTGCTGAAGTAGAGAAAGAGCCAGATCCCAAGGAGAGTAAGCCCAAGTCTTCGAAGAACGCCGGAACTATATCTACAAAGGGGGCGTTTGGATCAGGTGGTAGACCTCAAAAGTTTATTTCAAACCTAAAGTCTAGAGCTAGATCTCCAAAAACAGCGCCAGGACTGTTGAGAGACCTAGGTATAAATAGCAGGCCTTCTGGAGACGCAATATCAAAAGTTCTAGATGTAATAAACCAAGGAATACATGGTAACGAGCTTCTTTCTCAGGCTTATCTAGGTGCTATTAAAAAAAATTCTGCTATGGATACTACAGGCGAAAAAATATTGGAAGATGTCGTAGAGGTTACGGTTTCTGGAATAGATAAAAAAAACGGCGTTAGGTTTTTAGCCGAAATGTTAAATGCGTGCATAGTGTCGGATTTTATAACTTTGGAATCAGGAGTTCAGTTTGTTCAAGGTTCTGGAAATACAATTTTATTAAAACAGTTCTGAACAAAAAGTGTTTTTCTATTAATCTTTTTTATGATTAAAGAACCACAAGAATTAATAGCTAACTTTGAAAAATATTTAAGCATACTGTCTAAAGTCGTAAGCAGTGATTCTATAAACAAAATAGAGTCTTCTTTTGGCGAAAGATTAGTTGTAGCCCCCAGGTCTTTAAAGCTAAAAGACGGAGGATACCCAGGTGCGTTAATAGACTTTTCATTGTCGGTAGCATCCAATGCTAGCTTAATGTCGAAACATTTAAATAATAAAAAATCGTTAGTTAAAGTTTCTTTACTCCATGAATTAGGAAGACTAGGCGACTTTGAACAAGATTTATATCACAGCCAAGATTCTGATTGGCACAGAGAAAAACTGGGACAACACTATAAGTACAACGAAGAATGTCTAAGGATGTCTATATCCAACAGAACTTTATGGTTATGTTCTTCTTTGGGTATAAACTTAGATCAAAGCGAATACATAGCGGTATTAACATCGCAAGGTTTGCACCTTCCTGAAAATCAATTTTACGGAAACATGAATAACCCCGTTGTCATAGGGTTACAAACTTCTCGTGGTATAGTCCTTTCAACTCATAATTAATTTTATGATAATCTTAGAATCAAAATTAAGACAATTTATAAAAATGATATTGGAAAAAAAAGATTTACTTCTAGAGCCTGATTTTCCAAAAGAAAAAATGGACAGTGAAGAGAAGGAAGCATCTATGGCAGGAGCAGTAGCAGGAGTAACTGTACCGCTAGGTGTAGATTCAACATACCCAAATAAAAGATCAAAGAAAAAAAAGCCTGCACACAAGGTTGCCGGAAAATCTTTCGGCAACGCAAAATTAGCCAAATAAAACCTATACAATCTTAGCTTCACGACAATATTTTAATTACTAATTTAATAGTTGCTAATTTAAATATTTAGGAGGTTAAAATGGCAATTGATTTAGACGCAATTCGAAGAAAGCTAAACCAGCTATCAGGTCAAAACACAAAGAAAAACTCTATGTGGAGGCCCGTTGAGGGAGAAGAACACACGGTTAGAATCTTATCTTTCCCAGATAACGATGGGCAGCCATTTAAAGAAAGGTGGTTTTACTACAATATCGGAAACAACCCTGGACTATTGGCGCCATACCAGTTCGGAAAAGACGATCCGATCCAGGAGTTAATAAACAAACTGAGAGATGATGGCTCTAAAGAATCTTACGAGCTAGCAAAGAAGCTATATCCGAAGATGAGGTGTTATGCTCCCGTAGTCGTTCGAGGCGAGGAAGATAAAGGCGTTATGCTTTGGTCTTTTGGAAAGATGGTGTACCAGTCTCTTCTCAACATAATGCTCGACGAGGATTACGGAGACATCACGGATCCTATAGAGGGAAGAGATGTAAAGGTTATCTGTACAAAGGCGCCAGGCCGCATGTGGGCTTCAACAGAAGTTAGACCTAGGGGTAAATCATCTAAGCTGACCGAAAGTACGACAGAGGCTAAAAAGATGCTGGACAGTATTCCTTCTCTAGACGAACTCTTTACATTAAAGACCTACGAAGAATTAGAGAAGATAGTCAACGATTGGCTTAATGGAGACACTGAAGAATCATCCTCAGAAGGTACGTTCCGAGGCGGCAATTCAAGCTCTAATCAAAGTACTGCTGGAAGTCAGAGCGACACAACAAAATACAAGTCTCTAGATGATGCTTTTGCAGATCTAGAAGACCTATAAAAAAGGATACTGAAAATTGGCTAAAAAATCTAACAAAGCCCAAGATTTTACAGACGACTTAATAAAGTCTTTAAATAAAGAGCATGGTGCAAAAATTGCTTATAACTTAGCTCATGACGATTCACCTACTCACGTAAATCGTTGGATCAGCACCGGCTCTAAGCTTTTAGATTACATAGTTTCAAATAGACCTGACGGTGGATTGCCTGAGGGCCGAATCGTAGAAATATTCGGCCCTCCTTCTATAGGCAAGTCACACATCGCTATACAGATAGCTAAGTCTACGCAAGACGCCGGAGGAATAGTTGTCTATATTGATACTGAAAATGCAACTAGTGTAGAAAATCTGTCTTTACTAGGGGTAGATATCAGTAAAAGATTTGTCTACGTAGATACACACTGCACAGAAGAAGTTCTTTCTATAGCCGAAGCAACTATACTCAGGGCAAAAGCCATGAATAAAGATGTTCCGATTACTATCATCTGGGATTCTGTCGCAGCAACATCTCCTAAGGCTGAGCTTGTCGGGGATTATGACAAAGAAACTATAGGGTTGCAGGCTAGAGCCATCTCAAAAGGCATGAGAAAAATTACAGGAGTTATAGCTAACCAGAATGTTTTAATGATTTGCTTAAACCAAATTAGAACAAAGATCGGAGTTATGTTTGGCGATCCGACGACAACTCCTGGCGGAAAAGCTATTCCTTTTCACTCTTCTGTAAGAATTAAACTTGGCGCTGGACAACCTATACTGGACAAAAATAAAGAAGTTGTTGGAATAAACGTTTCTGCAAAGACTATTAAAAACAAGGTTTCTCCTCCTTTTAGAACAGTAAACTTTGAGATACATTTTGGGGTAGGCATAAAGGAACACGAGCAGGTTTTTGATGTCCTTAGAAAACACGGACCGGAAACTTTTGAAGGTCGAACAGTTGCAATAACAGGTACCGGCGCATGGAAATCACTAATAGTAAACGACTCTAAAACTGGAGAAGTAATATTAGAGAAAAAGTTTTATAAAGCAGATTTTGACGAAATATTAAAAAATCCAGACTATGCTCCCTATTGCGATCTATTAATGCAGAGAGCTATGATAAAAACCATGTCAGATAACTCAAACGTCGACATCGACGTAGAGTCATATGAAGAGGTCAAAAGCATTTCAATGGAAATTTCAGATGAGCTGATAAACCCGGAGGAATAATGAAAAGGCCGATACTGTTAATAGATGGCTTAAATCTATTCATGAGGCATTTTGTTGTTAATCCAACTATAGATGATTCTGGAAATCACGTAGGTGGAGTCGTAGGTTTTCTGAAGTCGTTAGGTTACTTAGTAACTCGAGTTAATCCTTCCAGGGTAATAATAGCATGGGAAGGAGGTGGCTCTTCTAGAAGAAGGGCCATTTTTAAAAACTACAAAAACAACAAAAGACCTCAAAAGCTAAACAGGTACTATGGCGATCAAATTCCTGACACGGTAGAAAACAGAAACAACCAGATAGCTAAAATAGTTTCTGTACTAAGATCTGTTCCTGTAGACCAAGTTTATATAGATAACTGTGAAGCAGACGATATAATAGGGTATATTGTAAAATACAAAATAGAACAGAGGTCTGTTGTAGCATCTTCAGATAAAGATTTATATCAACTGTTATCTAAAAAAACTATACAGTGGTCTCCAGGCCAAAAAAAGTTTATAACGATAAAAGACCTAATAGACAAATTTGGAATATCAGCAACAAATTTTTGCACAGCCAGATCTTTCATAGGAGATCCATCAGACGGTGTAGACGGAATAAAGCTAGCAGGATTTAGATCTTTGTCTAAAAGATTTCCAGAGCTAAACAGTGACATTTTTTTTAGCGTTCAAGATGTGTTTGAGAGCTGTAAAAAACTAGAAGATAAGAAAAAACTAAAGATACATAAAAATATTATAGAGTCTATAGACATAGCTAGAAGAAACTGGAAGCTAATGTATCTAGATATATCTAATTTGTCTGCAGAGCAAATAAAAAAAATTGACTTTTGTTTAGAAAATCAATGTAAATCTGCCAACAAAATGCAATTATTAAAATCAATATCAAAACTAGGAATAAAGAATTTTGATGTTGACACTTTTTATTCAAGTATGACTAGTATTAGGAAAAATAATGTCTGAAGATTTTTTGCCAACTCGCTCAAGCAACCCTCATTTCGGCCACTACGGAAAGTCGTTTCAAGAAAAGATATTTCAATCTTTGATATCTGACAGAGAATGGGCGGCCCAGATGGTAGAGGTTATGGATCCGACTTTTTTCGACGTTTCTTATTTGGAATATCTTAGCGACAAGTTTTTTTCTTACTATAGAAAATACAAGTGTTTTCCTACTCTTGGGTTGCTGGTAACAATAATAAAAGATTCTCTTTCTGAAAGAGATGACACTATATTAAGAGATCAAATTGTTCAGTTTTTGCACAGAATAAAGTCTAGTCCCGATGTTAGCGATCTTGCTTTTGTAAAAGACAAGTCATTAGATTTTTGTAGAAAGCAAGCCTTTAAGGATGCTTTAGAGCAGGCTGTAGATCTTATACAGACTGAGAAATTTGAGCACGTATTAACTCTAATGAGACATGCAGTTTCTGTAGGCCTACCTAGTAGTACAGGTCATGATTTTTTTGAAGATGCAGAGGCTAGGTTTGTAAAGATAAATCGTCAAGTTTGTCCTACCGGATTACCTAGACTAGACGCCAAGGATGTTCTTCAAGGTGGTTTAGGCCGAGGAGAAATCGGGGTAGTCACTGCAAACACCGGCGTAGGTAAGTCTCATTGGCTTGTTGCTATGGGTGCTAACGCGATGAAGAGCGGAAAAAATGTTCTTCATTATACTTTCGAGTTAACAGAGCACGCGGTTGGCCTTAGATATGATTCTAATTTATGCAACATACCTTCTAACGAAGTCCAGGACAAGAAATCAAAAGTCATGGAACATTATGAAAATTCTGAGTACGGAAGACTTGTTATAAAAGAATACCCCACAGGGTCGGCTACAGTAATAACAATTAGAAACCATGTAGAAAAATTAATGCTAAAAGGGTTTCGGCCTTCTGTTATCATCATAGACTATGCTGACATTATGAGGTCGACTAGAAGCTACGATTCTCTTAGGCATGAGCTAAAGTTAATATATGAAGAGCTTAGAAATTTAGCGATGGATCTAAACATTCCTATATGGACTGCATCGCAGGCCAATAGAGATTCTGCTAATTCAGATATTGTCGGCTTAGAAAATATGTCTGAAGCCTACGGTAAGGCTATGGTAGCGGACTTGGTTCTATCTATATCTAGAAAAGCTACAGAAAAGTCAACAGGTTCAGGCCGATTATTCGTGGCTAAAAATAGAGCTGGTAGAGACGGAATACTTTTTCCTATTCACATTGACACTTCAAAGAGTACTTTTGAAATACTGGATGACAATTCTCTTACTTTAGAGGAAGCCGTAAATCAAAACCAAAATGATATGAAAATGCTTTTAAAGAAAAAGTGGAAGCAGGTAGAGGAAGAAAATGGAAAAGCAAGTTAGTTTTAGGTTTACTCAAGAATGTCTAGAGGAGCTTGTTTCTAGCAATCAGTCGCCTAGAGACGTTGCTGATGAAATAATAGGAGATGGCTATATAGACTTATTCAACATGTCCGAAGAGTCTATTATACTAGGAAGAACAAAGTATATTGCATACGGAGAAGAAGACTGCACAACTATTAAGACTGGAATTAAGCTAGCTTTACCTTCCGGAGTAGTCGGCATGTTAGTAGGAACTAGCCAATTAAATTCAACGGGCGTAATTGTTAGGCAAAATGTTTTTTTTAGCGGAGATACAGAAGAGGTTGAGGTGAGTTTTTTAAACCTGGGTGAGAAAGATGTTGTTTTGCAAAAAGGATTTAGGATCCCAGCAAAAATTATTTTTGTTTCTACCGCTAAGTCTATTGGTGTCGTTAGTGATTTAGAATACTTAGAAAAGACAGCCGTCGATCAAACCAACTCGGAGAACCAATGAACGAACCAATTTTGGAAGAAAATAAAAATAGATTTGTAATTTATCCTATTAAGCACGATGACATCTGGACTTCATTTAAGAAGCAGGAAGCTAGCTTTTGGACAGCAGAAGAAATTGATCTAAACCAAGATTTAGTAGATTGGAAAAACCTCAGTAAGGACGAAAAGCACTTTATAAAGCACGTTTTAGCTTTTTTTGCCGCTAGCGACGGAATAGTTAATGAAAATTTATGTTATAGATTTATAAACGAAGTGCAGTATCCTGAGGCTAGAGCAGCCTATACGTTTCAAGCGGCTATGGAGACAATACATAGCGAAACCTATAGTCTTTTAATAGATACCTATGTAGACAATGAAGAAGAAAAACTGCAGCTTCTTCACGCAATAGAGAACTTACCTTCTGTTTATAAAAAGGCAGACTGGGCACTAAAGTGGATTGATAGTGACACTAGTTTTGCTCACAGGTTAATAGCATTCGCTGCCGTAGAAGGAGTATTTTTTAGCGGATCTTTCTGCGCTATTTTCTGGCTAAAACATAGAGGTCTGGGAATGCCTGGCTTAACTTTTTCTAATGAGCTTATTAGTAGAGACGAGGCTATGCATACCGACTTCGCAATTATGCTATATAGGGATCATTTAAAAAATAAGCTGTCAGAAGAAGAAGTCAAGCTAATCATATCTGAAGCTGTTTCTATAGAGAAAGAATTCATATGCGAATCGTTGCCTGTTTCTTTGATAGGGATGAATTCCAGCTCAATGTCTTCTTATATTGAGTTTGTTGCAGACAGATTATTAACAGATCTCGGATATTCAAAAATGTATGGAACGAGAAATCCCTTTCAGTGGATGGAAATGTTGGCCCTAGAAGGAAAAACAAATTTCTTCGAAAGAAAAGTGTCTGAATACGCTAAAGCCGGCGTCGTTTCCGGAAATAACGACCTTACTTGGGGTGAAGAATTCTAATGCATCAATACGTCGTTAAAAGTAGCGGAGAAAAAGAAACTATAAAGTTTGATAAAATAACTAGAAGAATAAGGAATCAGTGTAAAGGACTAAATAATAGCTTTGTTAGTCCGCTAAATGTAACAAGAAAAGTCGCTGAATCTGTAATAGACGGAATAACTACAGAACAAATAGATTATATGATTTCCCAAGAGTGCGCAAGGATGGTTACAATTCATCCTGATTACTCTCTCCTGGGAGCAAGAATACTGATAACTAGGTGGCAAAAATCTATACCACTAAGTTTTTCTGAAAATATAGGAATATTGTACGACTATATAGATCCTACGACTGGAAAACACGCTCCTCTAGTAAGCGCTGAAATTCACGACCTAGTGTCTAAACCTTCTTTTGCAAGAAAAATAGATCGATCTATCATACACGACAGAGACTATAATCTAGACTATTTTGGTCTAATGACTCTTCAGAGGGGCTACTTGAAGTCACACAATGGCCAAATACTAGAGACGCCCCAGTTCATGTGGATGAGAGTGGCCTTAGGAATACACGGGGAAGATATAGTCAGTGCGATAAAGTGCTATGAAAGTATGTCGCAAGGATATTATACACATGCAACCCCTACGCTCTTTAACGCGGGAACATCTAGGCAGCAAATGTCTTCTTGTTTTTTACAGGCCATGAAAGATGATTCTATCAAAGGCATATTTGAAACTTTTTTAGAAATGGCGGAAATATCAAAGCATGCCGGTGGAATAGGTGTTCATATACATGACGTTAGAGCTAAAGGGTCTTACATAGCCGGAACAGGAGGTACTAGCAACGGAATAGTGCCCATGTTAAAAGTTATGAATGAAGAAGCAAGATATGTAGATCAAGGCGGTGGAAAAAGAAAAGGTTCATTCGCTGTTTATCTAGAACCATGGCACGCTGACATCGAAGATTTTTTAGAATTAAAGAAAAACCACGGAAAAGAAGAGCTAAGAGCCAGAGATTTATTTTACGCGCTTTGGATACCAGATCACTTTATGCAGTCTGTAAAAGATGATGATTATTGGTATTTGATGTGCCCTAAAGAATGCCCTGGGTTATCTGACGTGTGGGGAGAAGAGTTTAACAGTCTATACAGGTCGTACGTAGACAAAGAAAAGTATAGAGCGAAAATAAAAGCAAGGGATCTGTGGGTAAAAATTATTAAGGCCCAGATCGAAACCGGTACTCCGTATATTTTATACAAAGATTCGTGCAATCTTAAGTCTAATCAAAAAAACCTGGGCACTATAAAGTCGAGCAACTTGTGTACTGAAATTATTCAATATTCAAAGGATGGAGAGACAGCTGTATGTAACCTTGCTTCTATAGCAGTTAATAGGTTTATTACTGATAAAAAAGTCGACTACGACAAAATAGCGTCGGCTTCCTATGAAATAACAGAAAACCTAAATAAAATAATTGATAGAAACTACTATCCTACAGAGCCTGCAGAAGTATCTAACAGTCTACATAGACCGATAGGAATAGGAATACAAGGCCTAGCTGATTTATTTGCTACGCTAAAAATTGATTTTGATTCAGATATAGCTAGAGAAATAAATAAGCGTGTTTTTTCTTCTATATACTACGGAGCTTTAAAGGCATCTTGTGATCTTGCTAAGTCAGAAAATCCTTACAGCACTTTTGAAGGAAGCCCTGCCAGCGAAGGAATTTTGCAATTCGACTTATGGCAAATTGAGCCCGACGAAAGCTATAACTGGAAATCTTTAAAAAACAAAATTAAAAAATACGGATTAAGAAATTCGCTACTTGTAGCCCCTATGCCGACAGCTTCTACTAGTCAAATACTAGGAAATAACGAGTGTTTTGAGCCTTTTACTTCCAACATATACATAAGAAGAGTATTGTCTGGCGAATTTATAATGGTCAACAAGCACTTAGTTAGAGACCTTATCGAGATTGACATGTGGTCAGAAGATGTAAAAGATGATATAATAAGAGGGAACGGATCCATACAGCACATAAACTATATACCGCAAGATATAAAATCAAGATACAGAACTGTGTGGGAAATGTCTATGAAGTCAATAATAGAAATGGCTGCAGACAGAGCACCTTATATATGCCAGTCTCAATCAATGAATCTATTTTTAGCCGAACCTAGCGTAGGAAAAGTTAACTCTATGCACTTTTACGCTTGGGAAAAAGGCTTAAAAACAGGCATGTATTATCTAAGATCAAAGCCAGCTAGCCAATCTAAAAAAATAACAATAGAAGAAAACAGGGGCATGACAGCAGAAGAACAGGCTGCGCTTGTATGCTCTTTAGAAAACCCAGAAGCCTGTGAAATGTGTAGTGGATAATGAAGTATGTATCTAAAATTTCTCCTCTAATAAAGGAAGTTGAGCTAAGAAAAAACCCTATTATGATAAGGGTAAACAAATTTGATGAAGATTCAGCTAGAAAGTTTTCAGCGGAAATTGCTGCGGCACATAACACAGGTCAAAAAATAATACCAATTGTTATTGATTCTTACGGAGGACAAGTTTACAGTCTCATGTCAATGATAGGAGCGATACAAAATTCAGAGCTACCCATAGCCACAGTGGTAGAAGGAAAAGCAATGTCTTGTGGCGCGGTTCTTTTTACTTTTGGTGAAGAGGGAAGAAGATTTATGGATAAAAACGCAACTATAATGATTCACGATGTATCTTCTATGGATTGGGGTAAGGTAGAAGAGCTCAAGGCTGGAGCTAAAGAAGCTGACCGTCTAAATAAAGCGATATACACGATGATGGCTCAGAACTGCGGAAAAGACGATGACTACTTTATGGATATAGTAGATAAAAAGAAACATGCAGATTGGTTTATAGATTCAAAAGAGGCTGTCAAGCATAATTTAGCCAACCACTTAAGAATACCCACTATGGATATCGACATATCAGTCAAGATAAAGTTAAAATGAAAAAAATATACCTTTACGAAGATGAAATAGGGTCTGTTGAGTATGTTCAACACGTAGGATCAGATTTAACTATCGTAAATTCTGCCAGAGTATCCTTCGGAAAAGAAAAGTCTGAACTAGATAGTAAAGACAAGAAGCTGATAAAGTACTTAATAAGCCACAAGCACACTTCTACTTTGGAGCACAATCTAGTTACTTTTAGATGTAAGGTTCCTTTGTTTGTTAGATCCCAACACCATCGTCATAGGACTTGGTCATATAATGAAATAAGCAGAAGGTATACTAGCGTCGACATGCAGTTCTACGAACCTTCGTCTTTTAGAACTCAACATGAATCTAATAGGCAGGCTAGTAAACAAGATATGGTTAATCCTGACCTAAACGATTTTTCTAATATGCCGCTGCCTGTTTCTCCTTACTTAGCTTCGGAAGCAGTAAGATCTCATAATCAGAAAAGTTTAAATTTGTATAACAAGCTGATAGAAAAAGGGGTGTGCAGAGAACAGGCGAGAGGTATATTGCCACAAAGCCTTTATACTGAGTATTATGCTACCTGTAATTTAAACAATTTAATAAAGTTTATTTCTCTAAGGACCCATGAAGGAGCCCAGTGGGAAATAAGGCAGCTTGCGTTAGGAATGTTAGATATAGCGAAAGATTTATGGCCTATAACTATAGATTCTTTTGAAAGTGTGAGTAATGTCAAGCTATCCAGTTAGAGGCTATATAAAGCCCGCCAGTTCTTTTTTTACCTATAGAGACTGGGGTTCTTGCGTAAATTTTCTTTTGGCTAATCAAAAAATAGGAATAGACACAAGAGGCGGAAATTTATCTTGCAAACTAAAAGACTGCGAGGGCGTAGAGCTTCAGACAGTAGAAGAAGTTTTAGATCTTTTTTTCGGTCACATAAAAGCGGACATTGATAGATATGAACTAATAAATGAAAAGTCTTACCACGACTTTATAGAAGATTTTATAAATCATAAATTTTGGGCTCTAGAAAAAAACTACTCGTATTATTTTAAAGACTTTAGCAAATGCAAGCTTTCTTTTTTTTACAGCAGAGGAGATATAGAGCCCTATGTTCTTATAGATGATTTTTTTACAAATCAGATCTACGGGAGTCTATATAACCCTATGGAAGTTCTGCACTTTACAGACGAAAGCGGACTAAAAAATCTTCAGGGCTCTATAGAGAACGGACCACAGTTTGATATTAGTACGATGACTATAAAGTCTAGAGACTTCTTTGACGAAGGTTCTAATATAGAAGTAAAAATCCTTGGTAATGCAAGAGCAGTTTTTAGAAGCGACGTAAAGTCTTTCGCTGTTTCAGACGGAAATAGGGCGGCCAATCTTCTAAGATTTGAGTATCCGGGAAAAAATGTTACTAATCTGTGTTATTCAACCAAAGGCTGTGATTCTGAATTAAAAACCGGAATATGGAATGAAATAATAGTAACCCCTATAAAAATTTTAAGTTTTAGTCTTGTAAAATAATTCATAGCTCCTATAATTTTTATGACATTAAAAGTCTAAAGAAAGGATAAATTATGAATTATAAGATGTCAGACTTCAGTATTTCTCAAATCGTCAAGCTTATTCAGATGGGTATTTTAACAGGGACAGATGTTTCTGATCAATTAAGAACTTTTGAGCTTTGCGTAAACAGCGAAGGAAATTT
>Ga0163109_10001161_pt1 | contig 20987 bp, 8 predicted proteins | sample CRUFie1St13metaG_FD_108704 | JGI IMG/M metagenome (GOLD analysis project Ga0163109, IMG submission 108704) | Marine microbial communities from the Costa Rica Dome - CRUD Field 142mm St13 metaG | ecosystem: Environmental > Aquatic > Marine > Oceanic > Photic zone | place: Costa Rica: the Eastern... | reverse complement strand
TTATCAAAAAGTCGTTTTAAATAACCCATGTGTTGACACACATACACACACAGGAAGGAGATAATCATGGGTAACAAATCAGGATATGAATTGAGGTCCGACCTATTAGGAATGGCTATAGGAATTTTAGAGTCTAGAAACAATAGACAGTGTGAAAATGAACATCTAAAGCCAGAAGGAACTAGACAGCCGGTTAATCCTTATGCGACCGAAGAAGTTCTAGAAGTTGCAGAAAAGCTTTTGGCGTTTGTTCAGAAGAAAGACTAAAGAAGTAGTTGCCGGATCTATTTAAAACTGGATAACCTTGTGAACGACGTAACGAAATAAAGTATTTAGGACGGGGGTTCGAATCCCCCCACCTCCATATTTTTTAGTTAGAAACATACTTATTTAACAAAATGGCAAGCAGAACAATAAATTTAGGTTACAGAAAAAAAAACAATAACCATAAAAACTTTACTGAAAACTTGCAAATAGAAACTAGAGAGGAAATTAAAATGACCGATTCTTTTGACGACGAATTTGATTTTGTTGACAGCTACTCCGACGATTCTGACGTTGCCGATGAAGAATTACTTCCGGAAAATACAGCACCTTCAGCTATCGACGCTGCATTTATAGGCGTAGGTGGTGGTGGAGGAAAAATAGCTAAAGCGTTTTTAGACTTAGGGTTTAATAGAACGCTATTGGTCAACACTACTGTTAAAGATCAACCTGATGGTGTCGACGAAAACAACTTTTTATTAATACCAGGCGCAGATGGCGTAGGTAAAGATGTTGACCTAGGGAGAAAAATACTTTCTGAAAACTCTGCATTAGTTGAAGATTGCGTAAGAGCCAGGCTTGGATCACCAGACTGGGTCTTTGTTTGTGCTGGTGGCGGTGGAGGAACCGGAAGTGCATGCAGCGAACTTCATGGCGCAATAGAAAGATGCATGAAGGCCGGCGGCGCTTCCGGAAGAGTTGTATATATAATCAGCAAACCTAGCTCTCAAGAACTCTTGAATAGTACCATAGGTAAAAATTATAAAAAACTGTTAGAAGCGGTTTCTGACCATCCTCACATAGTAATTGATAATGAAAGACAGTTACAGCTTTTAAGAAACAGAGTAGGTATGTTAAATTTATACCCTGTAGCTAATAAAAACTTTGCAAAACTATTAGGCCAAATTTTTAAGTTAGCTGCTACGCATACAGAGATCCAGACATTTGATACCAAGGATTTAGAAAAATGCTTGTCCACGCCGGGTAGAATGATGGTTGGAAGTACTGTTGTTAAAGACACATCTAGAAGAGATTTAGGTTCAGCTATTTTTACAGGCTGCATAAATTCTTCACCATGCCCAGGACCTAACTCGCATAGCGATACAGGCAGCTTGCTCTTAGTCTGTACTTCAGAAATGGCTGGAGATCCAAAAGTTTCTAAAAACCTCGAGGCTGCATTTTCTTATGTAGGTGGAAGAACCGATACTTTGTTCTCCGGTGTATACATTAGAGACAATATTGGCGGACTTATTGCAATTTGTATGCTGGCAAACTGTTAAACACAATTCAAAATCAATATTTATTCATTGAAACCGGATATTGATTTTGAAGATATTTTTAACTTTTTTAGTATTGATTTTTCTATCTGACATACTCTCATTCTTGATATATTATAATACTCGCCAATTTCTTGAAGAGTCATGGGGCCTTTGCATGCCGCGTGAAGAGAGCAATTCTTGTCTTTATTCGATTCTATATAGTGACGGCAATCAACACGATCACATAAAGAATCGTTTTCCAATATCTTTAAATAACATTTTTTTTCCAACTATAAACTCCAATCATGTTAATTTCTAAAAGAACGAAAAGAGGTTTACAATTGAAATCTAGAAAAATAATGATAGTTGATACTAGCGTGCTTCTGTACGACAAGAACTCTATACACTCGTTTCCAGGAAACGACGTGTTTTTACCGATGGTCGTTTTAGACGAGATAGATAAATTTAAGGAAAAACCAGGGCTTTTAGGAGAGGCAGCCAGGTATATTAATAGGTTCTTAGACAAAGTTAGAGAAAACGGACGTTTAGACAAGGGGGTGTATCTAGAAGATAATGATCAGAATATTTCTGTTCTAACAGAAGAGCACGATTCGGTGCCTGGTTTAGATAGCGACAGAAACGATAATAAAATTATAGCCGCAGCGGTAAATGCTAAAAATAAATTTAAAGATCAAAAGATACTCGTTATAACAAAAGACATAAATCTTAGAGTAAAGTGCGACGCCTTAGGAATAGCTGCAGAAGATTATTATAAAGACTCCTTAAATTTAGACATACAAGAATTTTTTAAGGGAATACACGACATAAATGTTACTGACGTCGACATAGATCAACTTTATTCTCAAGGCTCTATAGAGTCTAATCTGGAACTTCCTGAAAACACTTATTCTGTAGTTAAGGGAGAACAACAAGGTAAATCTGCGTTATGTTTCTCGCGCGAAGGTAGAATTAATTTACTGCCTAACGATTTATCTTGCACTCAAACTGATGTTAGGCCAAAAAATAAGGAGCAGTCTTTTGCGCTTCACGCTTTATTAAGCAATGATATCCCGCTTGTAACGCTAACAGGATTGGCTGGGTCTGGTAAGACATTTCTTTCGCTGCTTGTAGCGTTAGACGCGGTTCTAGGTAAAAAATACGAAAGAATAGTTGTTACGAGAAGTGTCGAGACTGTAGGTAAAGATATAGGGTATCTACCTGGCGACTTAAAAGAAAAAATGGAGCCTTGGATGGCACCGATGATGGATACATTTAGGCACCATTTTAAAGATAAAACATATTTTGAGATGATGATGGACAAGGGAACAATAGAAATAGCCCCTCTTTCTTTTATTCGAGGCAGAACTTTTAATAACTCTTTTGTTATCGTCGACGAAGCACAGAATACTACTATCCATGAATTAAAGACCATAATAACACGAGTTGGCGAAGGCTCAAAAATAGTTCTAATGGGGGATACAGATCAAATAGATACCCCGTATATTGACAAGAAATCTAACGGTCTATCTATAGTAATAGAGAAAATGAAATCCTCTAAATTATCTGCCCATGTTCACCTTGAAAGAGGAGAAAGATCAGAATTAGCAACTCTGGCTAGTCAGGTACTTTAGTGGTCTATAATTATATCTGAGGTGGAATATGAGCAGGTTCAAAGCGCGCCAGAGAGATAAGAATAGATTTACTAAAAAATATCCTTTTGTTAGGGCACCTAAAAGGTTCGTTCTTATGACAGAGGGTAGAATTAATATAGAGCTAGGTCGTTTAATTTTCAACAACGAATCAGAAAAAACTTTAGTTTTCGAGGTTCCTTTTGACAATGAAAATTATTCTATAGTTGCTGTACCTAGAAATACTACAAATGATGATTCTGCTCAAGTCAGTATATTTGTAGATGCAGCTACAGCTAGCGCAAGCCAAGTAACTGTTCACGCTTCTTCTAATTTTACGGGAGAAGTAGACGTGGTAGCAATAAAGGTTGACAAATGAGGCTTTCGCAATTTAGCATAGAGACGTTCAGTAAGTTAGATCAAAGTGGAAACGAAGATGGCGGGGCTGTAGAAATAAATCCTGGCAATGATTCTATTGTGTTAACTGCAGAAACAAAAGATTCTGATATGTCGGAAAGAGATACATTTTCTTTTACTTCAACGCAAAGAAGCGAAGGGGGAGATAGGCCTATCTTTAGTTCCGCAGCTGGAGACGTAACCTTTACACTAGCAGGAAATTTACAGCAGCAAGTTATTCTTTCTTGCAGTAGTACGAATACGCTGAAATTAGGTGCTATAATTTTTGTGAAGGGATCAAACGAGGGTTAAAATGGCAAGAGATTTTAAAGCAGATCAAGTAAGAGTTTCATCAATTATAGCCACTAGAAGTGTAGTAGGCGAGAATCCTAAGTTGTTAATTTATGATGCTAGCGCGGCTTCTAATTTTACCGGAGATTCAAATATAGACTTTACTCATATAGGATCAGACGTTTTTCTATATGTTCACGGAAGTCCCGGCGATGCAAATACACCCAACTCGCTTGGAACTACTTTATTCGGCGGTGATGTCGTAATATCCGGGTCTTTGTACGCCGAAAAAATGGTGGTTGAAGTTGATGGAGCGACAGAAGGCGATCTATATGTTTCTGGGTCTATTATAACGAATAAAAGTGATACAGCTCCTTTCGATCCAGCCTTAAGGATAAGCGGTATAGACGCAGCTAAAACCGATATCGATGTTTCGCCAGACATTGCTTTGAAGGGTGACGCCGGCGTAAAACAAGCTATTGCTTTCAAATACGACCCTAGTGGCAACGGAAGCGCTGAATCTTTAATATACCAAGATTCTGGAAAGCTGCATCTTTCAGCTTCAGACTCAATTAGCTTTCATGCTGGAAACCCTGATCCAGGCGCTCTGACCGGGTTTACATTTAGAACAGAAAATAGCGACAGCGGTTTTGTAAGATTTTTAGAACCTACAGATGAACCTTTTATAGACCCTCGAGAAGGTAACAACGATGTATTGCCAAACACACATATTGCTCCTGGTGCTGGAACAGACGCTAACTTTTTTGTAAAAGGAACGCCTGGCTCGAGCGCTCCTAATTCAGGTCTAAGAGGAACGGCGGTCTTTAGTGGAGACGTCGTTATATCAGGGTCATTATCAGATGGGCAAGGAAACCCAATAACAGGAGGCTCTTCTGGTTCTTTTAATGTCGTTGATTATAACGAACCAAACCCAACAGGACTAAAGGCTTTTGTAACTACGGCTTCAGTATCTTTTACTGGACCTAAAGACGGCGGAGATAACGATTGGGGCTTAGGCGCTAATACAGCAGCAGCAATAACAACGGCTGCAGACGACGTAGGAACAGATCTTTATTTCTATGTTCACGGTGAACCCGGTGCTAGAGGAACAGGCGGGTCTAAATCTTCTTCTGCGTTTGGTGGTGATTTGATAGTTACCGGTGCATTTCACCTAGGCGTAGATGAAAACGCACAAAGAACACACACGGTAACAGGTTCTGTAGAAATAAATGCTGGTACTGCAAAGTCTGTCTCATTAAAAGATGGATCCAATGTTAGCAACGATGTATCTTTAGCAGTAGCTTTGTCTAGAGCTGGTAACGAGGGAATCGGCTTCGGAGTATTCGGTTCCGGAAACTCTGTTAGTTCCGATGCCGCTATATGGAAAAAAGACGCTAGCGGTGTAAAAACCCTATTTATTTCATCATCTCAGAAAAGCGTATTTCAAACTGGCGCGGGAACAAGAGCAGAAGCTTCTATATTAATCAATGTGACTGACTTCGGAACTTGGGAGTCACATATAGAAGATGATGCAAACAATAACAACCCTCTAGCTACGATATCGATAACGGATTCAGACGGTAATTCAGAGAATTTTACGTTTGGTGTCAGTGCCGGAGTTAATGTTATAGATATTGATGGCCTTGTCGATTTACCTGCTGTTAGAGACAAAGTAATTGAAACTATTAACGCTAATAGTACATTAAATGTTACAGCGGCTTCTGCAGGCGCAGGAACGGCTACTGAACAAACAATCATTATAACTCAAGACAAACCAGGTGTCAACGGGAATAAAGCCGGCGGCAATGGCGATATTGTATTCGCGAATGACCCTGGGACTGACGGAAATGGAACAGGCTCGTCTTTAAGCACAACAAGTGAATTTGAAGGCGGTACAGATATAGACTCTCTGTCTTTCTACGCCGGCGATTATGGTTCTGTTAGATTTTTTAGTAATAATACACCGGGGCTAGATACGAATTTTTATGTAGAAGGAACCCCCGGTAGAAAAGAAAATGACTCTTTGAATTCTGGGCGTCCGGGTGTTGTAACTATCAGGGGCGATGAATTTGTATCTGGTTCTATATACAGTGAGAAAAAAATAAAGTTAGCTGCTGCTGATTCTGAAATTACATTCTCCCCTATTGTTAATGGAAACCCAGTTTGGAGCTCTATAAACATGGGCATCAATTCTAATGGGGATTCTTTAAATCTTATAAACTCAGGTTCTTCAGCGATAAAAATCCAGGGTGTTAATAGTCAAGCAAGATTAGGAAACGGGAACGTCGAAAGCAAAGTTTTTAACTTTATCGAGACGCAAGGAAACGGAAGGCAAAACAACAGAAGGGTCGATATATTAAAAAGAGACCCTGAAGTTGATGTTAATGTTACGCAAGCAAACAATCAAGCAACAGATGCTCCGACTGTTCCTATCGTTACAATAAACGCAGAAAACAATTGGGCACCAAACTCGCATGTAGAAACTAGTGTATTTATCGGAGGAACTCCAAACACAATTGGAACAAATAACAGGGGTCTAACTAAGTTTGGTGGTGACGCTGTAATTACCGGAAGGGTTTCTATTAGTCCGGACGAGGTTGCTACTGGTGACATACTAAAAGTAGGAGGAATCCAAGGTTCTTCTTTAACATACAATGGTACAGATTTAATCGTTGGAGCCCCTGACCAGATGGTAGCCGGCTCAGGGCTAGAAGTTAACGCAAACAACAACGGCGTTGGTAATAATCCAGCCAATAGAAGATTTTTTAAAGTAGATAAAGCGACAGGGACATCTACTTTTAGAGGAAACATAAACCAGGAATTAGGGACCGCGATATTTAATAGCTCTAAAGATCAGGGTGGCGATTTTAGAGTGTCAACGCAAAACAGGGATTCCGCCTTGGTTTTTGACGCAGGAACCGATCAGGCAGCTATACTAGTTAGAAACGCGGGGGCTGTAGATGCTTCTACGTCTTATTTCGACGGAGATAATGCTAATGCTTATACGACTATCCCAGGGGATGTTTCAATATACTTTGACGGTATAGCGGGTGCTAAGGCGAATGTGTTAAATAATCAAAATCACGCAGACGCAACTGCTAAGGGTATAGCTACGTTTAGAGGAGATGTTGTCGTTTCCGGAACAATATACGATGGTGCCGGTAATGAAATAGGCAGTTCTGCAAACGGAGGAACGATCGGCACGCCGACTGCTCCTGATCCTGGGTATGGCGACGGGCTTTTCCCTTTTACTCCTCAAACAACAATAGCGGATGCTATAGATGATATAAATGAGCTTTTAGTTGCATTGGCTCCATCCCCTGCTCCCAATGTTAATGAAATAGATAGAACACAGATTGCCGGGGGACAAGAAGGGGTTGCGGCAAAAGTCGCATTTATTTCCGATTCGCCTGTAGGGTATTTCGGTGTTTCTGCTTTAGATGTTGACGAAACTTTTAATGGCCAACAAGCCTTATTAGAAAGAAACGGGTTGTACGGATTAAATGTAACTGGTAATAAGGGCACAATAAGACTAGGCGTTTTAACTTCTAGGTTTACAATTACGGGAAGAATAAACGACAGCGCCCAGGCAGATGATTACAATAATGGAGCGATAGTAAATTATCCGGATAAGTCTTTTGGAAACGGCGATAAAGGTATACTAAAACTGTTTGTAAATAATCACAATACTCCAGTAAGGCAATTAGACTTATCAACTTTTAATGGAAATACTTTGCCGGCAGCTGGATCTAGTTTTAACGATCACTCAAATAACGGTAGAGATGCAAACATTGCAGAGAATCATTCATTCATGCTTTCTGCAGCCACGGCAGGTAAAACTGCATCGGGTACAGATTTTACGTTCTTTAAACACAGAACGGGATTTTTCGAAGTAAAGGGAGCTGCTCAAAGACCTGGGCAAAACTTTGTAAAGGTAGTACACACTGTAGGCGGCGTCGACAGAGTAACTAATTTTATAGAGTGGGTATTAGATGAAGACGGTGCAAATGCTCCATTACAGACAGGTGCAACCACAATAACTGTAACAGACCATGGAGACCCTAAACCTCTTTCAGGTATTACTTATGACAGCGAAACCACATTTCAGTTTCAAACAACTATTGAAAATTATTACAAGCATGTATTCACAAACGAAACCATAACAGTAAATAAACCAAGCAGTGCACATAATGCTATTCAACAGTCCTTAACACCGAACACTGATGGTGTACAAGGTAAGATATCGGATCTTTCAGCTCAAGAGGACCATAATACATCGATAACTGTAACTGCCACATTTAAATCAAACGGCGATACCATAAACGATAAGTTCAACGGAGATCAAAGAACTGTTAATGCAAATATATCAGTACCGCACGTCACTAAGGCTAACTTAACTAACGCCGGCGCGTTTGGAGGTACAGGCAGACTTTTGGTTCATAACTTTACTGCGACATCAACCGCAGTCAATGAAGAATTTAACGACGAGGTGTTTAGAGTACCAGACGCTAACTATGCTAACCAGGGAGAAGTTCACAACGCTGGAAATCTAACAGCGAACTGGGACAGCAGCGAAAGCCTGGTTGGAGACGGTGTAGGTGACAACGCTGGCCACAATACAGGTCTTATGTTGTTTAATGGAAAATTAATATCTCCTAAAAAAGCTAGCCTGGGTGGAAATCATACATCAGGCGACTTTAGATCTAATACCGACGGCGGAAGTTATTTTGGACTAGATTCTAATAATGCCGATTTTATCAGAACAGGCCAACCAGACTATTCTGGCAACAACACTGCAGGAACTAGAACGTTTTACAGGGCGTTTCAAAATAATTCAGGATCACCAGTTTTTGACGGAATTATTTCCATAAACGGCGTTGGAACAGTCATCGGCACAAATAATCTAGGCGCAAATAGCAATCTTAAAGTATCAATAAAAGCACCTGGTAGTACAAATTGGTTTGATTTATCTAAACAGTTTGTTTTAGGTAGCACAAATGATGGCGACGGGGGTAATGCTCAGCCAATCGCAGGTTTAGATTTTCAGATGTCTCAAATGCAGCCTGGAATTAGCCATTTTTTCACATTCGGCGATGTTTCTTTGGCCGACGGCGACTATCTTATCGTAAAGATAGAAGCCGACTCAGATTGGACAGGCGAACTAAGAGATATTTTTGTAACTGCCAACGGAAAAGGTAACAATAACCACACGCAACTAGACAGCAGGACCTTAGAATCTCTTGGAAACGGCTCAGGCTTTGGAGTAACCGGCAAGCTTTCTTTTGGGGCTGACAATACGATTACTAACGACCTGGGTACCCAGTACATTAACACCGATAATGATGCCATGGGAGCAGTTGGTGTTTCATTTAACGGAGTGTACGACGTCCAGGTTTTTAATAATATGCCAGGCCAGTCTGAACGGTACGGAATTTTTAATAACTCAACAGATAGTATAACCCTGGTTTTAAATAACGATGCAGATACTCCAGACGCTTCAAGCTTTCCGGTTGACTCTTTTGCTAATGCAAAACAAGGTACCCTAAGAATAGAATTAAACGAGCAAGAGGTTGGTCCTGCTGGAGGTCATGACCTAACAGTCGGTTCCGCAATAGATGATGACGACGTGAACACGGGCATACATTTAATATTATCAGCCCCTCAAAACCCTAAGGGCGGTGTCGTGCCTGACTTTACTAGGTTTTATAGAACAGGGACCATAGAGATAAACCGGTCAGCTTGGAGACCAGGTAGAAATAATATAAAAATAACACACGATATGCCTAATGGGACCGATCCAGTAACAAACTTTTTAGAATGGATATATGATGACGATGCTAACTCAGTGAGTTGGTTTCAAAACGACTGCGAGTTTTCAGATTTTGACACGCCTGATCCTAACGGTGATGGTGATGACAGGTATACTCACTTATCAGGTGTTAAATATTTTAATGAGCAGCCTCAGGCTAATGTTAAGGTTAGAGCGCTTCACGCTTACTCGAATGTATATTCTAACAATTCAGATGCTCTAAAGTTTACGACGTCCAACGGTTCAATTTCTACTATAGAATTTAACGCAGAAGCCGGCGCAGTTCAAAATACTACTCACAACGACGACAAAGCTCCTCTGCCTGCCCTAAGGACTCAAGATGACGCTAACAACGCCATAGCGGATCCGCAGGATAAGGATCTATACGTGACTGGCTCTGTGACGGTTACTAACTGGGAATCTATACTTGGCAGCGGCAATACATTTTCTAATGGTATTTTAGCAGGAGCAGGTTCGACACTGCCTAAAAGCATAAGCTGCATAGCTGATATACACCACCCGTTTATAGGCTTTACTTCCACTGCTCAAATTAATGTAGAAGGAAACTCCAACGCAAGATTTTTAGCGCATGGAACTTTCGGAAGCGGAAATAGCAATAATAATACTATAGAAGAATTCAATAACGAAGCTAGAAGATTACATTCTGACGGTATGGCTTCGATTGATACCAAGACTGTCGCCGATATAGGTGCTAAAACGTGGTCAAGTAATCAGAGCTTAGACGGCGATGGCACAGGAGACAACGCTGGTCATAATGATGGGTTGATGGTATATAATAAACACCTAGTATCTCCTAAGAGTTCTTTGTTACCGCAAAACGGTAAATTTACTTCTATATACGAAGATCCAGGAGGCGCAGGTATAATTGGGCCTAAAAACAATGTTGACTACTCTGCGATAACCGGCGAAAGAACATTCTATAGAAAATTCGCAAACCCGGGTGCATCAGATTTTCCTTCGCTTAAAATAGAGCTGTCAGGTGTTGCAACACTAGTATCGCCTAATACAAACGGGCCTAATGCCGGTGCTTTAGGAGCTAATACAAATATTCATATGTTTGTAGCTATACCAAAAAGAGGCCTAGCTGGAGATATTGGATTAGATTGGCGAGACGTAGCGCATGCCCCTAATATACAGACTGATCCAGGCGGATTTGCCCCGGGGGCTTTATCAGGTAATATTACCACCGGACCAAACACCGCAGCAGAATTTGGGGTTGCATTTGCCGGCGGAGCGGTTGTCAATGGTCTCAAAGATGGACTACGGGGAGAATTACTAGTAAAAATAGTTGCTGGAGCAGAATGGACTGGCCATTTAAGTGAGATAAAAATTATCTGGGAGACTGTTTAAGGCAAATTAGCCGGATCAGCAGAAATAGTATTTTATATCTAGACTTTTTAAGTTAGTTACATTTTTTACTAATTAAAAAAAACAGTAGGAATTTTATGGCAGGCAAATCAATATTATCAAGCACTCTGTTTTCTCAAAAGAAACTGGTCGCCAAGGGGCATACAGCTGCGAATAAAACTGACTTTAGTGAAGGTTTATCATCTGCAGTTCAGGTAGGTGCCAGCTTTATATTTGCAGATAATGTTCCCACCACGCCTGATACAAACTGGAACACGCAGCAATATAAATTGCAGGGCAACGTTCAGATGGTAGAATTTGATGTAGAAGCTGTTCCAGGAACAAACTACAGGTCATCCGATGTTGACACTATAGGCGTACAGACTGGCAGAATAGATAGTCAAAATATAGTAGGCACTCACGGATATAGACTAAAGCTAAAGGCTGACTACGAGCAGAAAACACAAGAGGCCAATGGAAATAATACGATCGCAGGAAACGGTAGTCACGTAAATGGAAAAGTTTTGGCTGATTCTTTTGGTGCCCTGCAGTTAGTACCGGTAAACTTTGGAACTTACAATATAGCAGGCATCAGTGTTTACAATGTACAATTTTTCAGCGGTCCTGACGATATAAACGACCAAATAGGCTCTAGTGACGAAATCGACTATATTGTCGATTATTATAGCGGCTTAATATTCGTTCAAGATGTAAAGGTGGGTTATCCTACCCCTGTTAGAGCAAGAGGCTTTATATATACAGGTAGAATGCTAAGCGAGAGGCTAACGACTGTAGAAACAGGAAATGATGTTGGTTGGTTGGGCCCTGCCTCTGGTTTTATTTCTACAACCGGTTCTCTAGGTATAGGCACTAGTACTGGTGTTGTTAATGACGCAGAGGCGCTTATAGGAAACCTAGGTTCAGCTATTTTTAATAATCAAAACCGTCCCGGTTCTGACTTCGTTGTTAATTCTGCTGATAAATCCGCGATTAAAGTCGATTCAGATATAAATCAAGTTCTGATACTATCTGGAGGGAACGAAAACTCTATAGACGAAGCCAGCGGTACGGATGTCGCATTCTTTGTTTCTGGCTCGAAAAACTCTAGAGGTACTGCTACTAGAGGTACTGCTGTTTTCGGCGGTGACGTTGTGGTCAGCGGCTCTCTATTTGATATTGACGGCAATGTAATAGGTGGATCTGCTGGTATTGTTCAAGATTCTGACGGTGACACAAAAATACAAGTAGAAGAATCAGTAGACGAAGATAAAATCAGGTTTGATACTGCCGGTACGGAGCGTATGATAATAGACGGCGACGGCAAAGTTGGAATCGGTACCGATAGCCCTTCGCATCGCTTAGACGTAAATGGAGATATAAGACTAAGAGGAAATGATATTAGAGACAATAGTGGTAATCCGGCAATAAGCATGGACGGTTCAGCAAATACTACTATTGTCAATAACGGTGTCGTAGGTGGAACTTTAGCTGTAGGTAAATCAGACTTAATCGCAGGTTCGCAGTTAGATGTAGCCGGAAAGATAAACTTTGATTCGCTAGGTTTCGGAGCGGCATTTGCATTTGGCGGAGTTGCTAAGTACGCAATCAGAGAGCTAAACGATACACTGTGGCGAGCAGATCTAAGAGCAGCAGACAATTTAGCAGCCGTCGGTGATGATGGACAGAAAATTTATTATCCGCTAAATGTTCACGGCGAGACTACTCCTGTGGTTACTACGTCGTCGTCTGTAATTAGTTTTAACAACAGTCAATCAACAAATTCCGGGATAGCTATCGGCACTGGCGGTGCCAGCGAGGATGAGTTTATTGCAGAAACAGACTGGATGGAGATGCCAAATGCCGTAGATAATAATGGTGGTATTGTCGCTAAGCCAACAAGAACGGATCTTCCCAGGCAGCTTTTTGATGGTTTTTTTAGCAACCGGTTAGATTTAAAGCACTCAAGGACTCACACGTTCGTTATAAACATGAGGACCTTTAAGGATTTCCCTACGGGTGGGTTGTCTTACAGCCAAGGTAACGTTTACGTTGGTTTTTTCACTAGCCACGTAAACTTCAAAAGCATCAAGGTGGAAGGTTTTCATCTTCAGTTTGCAATCGATGGCGCTGTTGACGCAAACGGGAATCAGCCTAATTTTAATAATACTGGTCGCTGGGTTCAGAAAGGAGACACGGTAACCAGCATAAACGATGATAGAAATATATCGAGGATACCCGGGCAAGCTTTATTTGAATTTAGAATGCCCAGTGCAAACCACCAGGCTCGTGACGTTGTTGACCAAAGAACCGGTTTAGTTATGCAAAATGGCGCCGGCGCCGCGAAACAGCTGGATTATTATCTCTGTGCTATAAGGGTCACTATAGAAGCCGGAGATCTTAATTTGGCTGAAGGTCAAACAGAAGAGCAATATTATCAATCTCTTAATCCGCCTGGAAACATCCCGGAATCCGACCGGTGCGGGATAACTGACATAGCTGCATTTTTTGATAGACGCCAGGGAGGTATACCTACAAGCTTTTTTAACAAGTTTGATGAGTTCACTGTTCTCCCGGGCGGAATATCTTATGGTAACGGAAGTGCATCTTCCCCAACTGTTACTTTTAATGAAAAACAAAATTCCGGATTGTATTTCCGCAGTAGCGACAATAGTCTAAACATAGTAAGCGACGGAAAAGAAGCTATTACTTTTGATTCAACCGGAACCGGCGTTTATGTTTTATCCGGGTCTGGAGCAGAATTATCTCCAGACGAGAGTTCTTACACAGATGTAAACTTTTTCGTTTCCGGCTCTATAGGTTCTAAAGGTTCAGCAACAAAAGGCTCTTCTTTGTTTGGCGGAGACGTTATAACATCAGGTAGCATAACGTCTCACAAAAGATTAACACTAAACAATTTTGATAATAGCAACTCTGCTACGTTAGAATCTTACGATGCTAACGGAAGCTTAATAATATCTTCTTCTAATGGAGATATAAAATTAGATGCTGGTTCCGGTGTTTGGAGATTCGATGAAGACGGAGTTGAACAGTTAAGATTAGAGACTCTTCCGGATGCAAACGATATAAAATTTTTATCTACTAATTCTACGGGTGGTGCTGGTCAGATTTACTTTAATATTCATGATGGGTCTAGCGAAATACACGCTTTACAGCTAGGTATGGCTTCAAACGCCAATGGAAACTACGGAAGGGTAGGTATAAACTTTCAATCCGGCGGCCCTACAAACCTGTTAGATATAAAGACAAACGATATTAACGACCAAGGCTTTACTGTAAGAAATGCTTCCAATAAGCGGCTGATTACGTTTTCTCAAGAAGGTTTAGATTATGGTAGACTTATATTTTTTGACGAGAACAGCTTAGGTCAAACACAGATAAGCACTAGGCCTGCTGTACACACTTATTTTACAACTGCTAGCTATAAAGGCACAGACGAACTAGGCAATGAAACTACAACAGCGGCTTCAAGATTCGGTATAGGTACAAGAACCCCTGAATCTTTATTTGATGTTAGAGGTGACGGGCAGGATTCTCAGATATTGTTACTTTCCGGGGCGATGGATGCAAATGCATCGAACCCAACGGCGTATACTGATACTTCTTTCTTTTTATCAGGCTCTATTAATTCAAAAAATTCTGCAACGATAAAGGGTACATCTGTTATAGGCGGAGACCTAGTTATATCTGGCGCTTCTCACTATGAAGCAATCAGCGAAGCACCAACCAACCCGTCAGCCGGCTCTATTGCTATGTACGCAAAAGACGTTAACGGAAGCGCCAAGCTTTTCATAAAAGACTCGTCTGGAACTGAATTAAGCATAGGTTCCTCTAATTGGGAAGATGGGGGCGATTTTGTTTTTCCAGCTGATAACGATGGCGCTGAATCTGTAGTAATTGGTGCGAACAACACGAATGACGCCGATATAATATTGGGAGCAGATGGCTCTGCAGAGTTTAATAAACAACAACAGAACTCAAATTTTGTTATTTCCTCGGCTAATAAGTCTGAAGCCTTTAAGGTAACGTCAGATTCTGACTTAGTCAACGTTAAATCTTCCACGACAACAGTTACTGCTGATACGAAAGTACGGTTAGAATTAACAGTAGCAAGTAACCAACAAGGCGGCGGTAACCAAGGCGGCGGAGGCCAGAGTGCCGTCGCTTCGACCGGTACGATTCAAGTGCTAAAAGCAGGAGAATCTACTAGCAATGAAGCGAGCTCAGGGATAGTTTCAAACCCTGATAACTCCGGAGATTATACTCACTTTTCAGAAAGTGGAACTATATTATCCTTAGACGACGGTTTAGGAACAGTATACAGTAAACTAGAAATAGAAATAAATCAGGACGAACCCTCGTATAATCGAACCCACTCAAATTCACTACACTATAAAAGAGAATCTGATACGTCTATACCTACGATGATGGTAATTCCCGGTACTCAAAATATAGATAATAATCCAGGCAGAATATCTAAACCGTGTATTCTTTTAGAGGCGAACACTGATACAAATTATAGAAATAGTAGCGCCGCTGCGCCGTTAAACGGAGATCGACCCGCATGGCCTGAAATTTATTGTAGGGGTCAAGAATATGCTTTAACTGCAAACTTTACAGACAGAAAAGGCAATGTTTTAACTATAGATTTTGTAACAGATGATTTAGACCCTGTTTTTGCAGAAGCAAAATCAGTTTTAAATATGCCTAGTTTAAGAGGTCAAAGCGGAGGATTCAGGAGAAATACTGGTTTTACTAATGTTCAGAATGCCACAAACAGTGCATTTTCTTACTCGGTAGGCGTAATGCCGGCTGGGACAAATGTCGTCCAAATCGCTAAAGCTATTAACTATAATATAGCTTGTTGTTTACTGGACTGTAAAGAAAGAGACGGGTTTGCGATTGAAGGTGTTAGCTATACCAATGGTTCTGGGACTCCACCAAACGGAGAACCGGATCATGCGCGAGTTTTTGTAGGTAAATTTGGCTTTATAACTAATGAAAACCGCGGTCTCGGCACAGCTTCACCGTTTAACGACAGCCAGCAGTCCACAATAGGTAATTTTACTCAAATTCAAATACACAGCGATCAATTTGCTGGAGGAACATTTAATGGGGTTGATCAGGCTGGTGCTCCTTTGTCTTTTCACATTTCACCGCACTCTTCAGCTATACAGCAGAACTGGACTCAAATACCTAATCCGATTATAGATCAGCCATCAACTAGTGGTGTCGATGATAATGCGCCTTTTCGCATCGATGTAGGCACATCAGTAAATTCCACGAGTGCAGGCAGGATAAGGTCTAGAAGGTCTAACAAGATTTATTACCCATTTCAGTATGGTGCTATGTTTTCAAATAACAATACAACTGCCTTCAATGCGTTAGGTGAAGGAATATCGTATGCTGAATTTGCTGTTTATTTAAAAAACATAATAAATAATCATAAAATAGACATGACAGCAGAAATCGATCCAAACAATTCATCGGCTTTAAAAATATCTTGCAACAATTTAGGCGCACAGATTCAATCAAACGCCCCTGCTGATATATCTATTACTAACTTTACCGGTACATCCACGTCCGGATTTACTCCTGCTTCATTCCCTAGATTTACGATCGGGGATGGATCTATATCTGAAACATTTGTTATAGATGGAGATGCAAATAAATTACTTCTTGTTAATGGCGGTGATGCTTCTACTTTTGATGGATCTAACGGTCTTCCCATGGAAGATTCGCAAAGAGGTAGAATAGTTATACCGACTACGACATCTAGTGATGTTAATGCCTTGTTGACAATTTACCCTACTGATGCTGCAACATTTCACACGGCTCACAAAACTTCTAGCATGATAAACGGAAGTGACGTGGTATCAGCTAGCTCAATACTGAACATGAAGCTAACAGACCAAGATTCTAAATCGGTAATAATAGCCTTTGGTTCTACATCCGCTGCTGATATAACAAACATAGAAGATGAGCTAGATGAAGTAGTTATATACGGAGACGTAGAAACCATTTATAGAGTTTACCAAAGCAAAAGTGAAACCTCTAGTTTCTATATTCATGTAGATAGCTCTTCAGCAGCTTCTAATAACGAGAACGGGTTAGCTCATGCGATCTATGCATGTGTTCGCCATGCTAACTCTGACAACTTAATAGACATAGATGCTGAACTCATGGCTAAATCTCTTGGGACTAAATCTCAGCCGGCTTTATCAAATTCTAATCCAGCTGCACAAGTTGATATAGTAGTTTTAACAGTTCAAACGGCTGGCTTTTCCGGAAATTCTTCCAGTTTAGTGTTTTCAGATCCAGGCGGGATTATGACTTCTGTAAACGATGGTAGACTTAGATCTATTTCCTATGGTTACAACGAGGCATTCGACTCTGGTCAGACTTCGTTAAGAAATTTAGATAGACACACATCGCCTCAGTCTACTGCCACGAATAATCAATACCTGGGCACTAGCATGGGCAACAAGATATACTTTAGACAAGGCGGAATAACTGGATCAGGAGCAGGCATCTCTTTGACTAAGGAGCAGATCGCGACCGCAGTTAGCGAAGTCATAAACGGCTCTGCTTTAAGTTTATCAGCTAGCGCAAATGGAGATACGGTAAACTTAACTGATTCTGACGGTTTTAATGTACAAATAACTTCTTCAAACTCCGATGGGTTACTAACGATTTCCGGAATGTCAGGGGGCACTCAAGCATCATCCGGCGGAGGCGGAGGCGGTGGTGGAGGAAATAATCAGGTTCATAGTGTAGAATTGACCAGCACGGGCTTTCAAATAAATACAAACCTGCTTCCTTCTACAGACAAAGGGTTTTCTCTAGGGTCTCCTAACAGAAGATTTAGTGATATATATACTGGCGACCTTCACCTAAGAAATGAAAGGGGCGACTGGACCGTTATAGAGGAGCCAGATTTTCTAACAATCACAAACAATAAGACCGGTAAACGCTTTAAATTGCTCATGGAGCCTTTCGAATAAATTAAATTATTTATTGCAAAATATTTATTTAAAGATTAACTGAAAGTCGAAATAATATGAAGTTTGAAACTAATGATATAGCCTCTGCAGCATTCCTCCTGCTAAAAGGCTTTAAATTAGAAAGCGCTATAGACGATGGCAGAAAATACGTATTCGTATTTGATGACCCTGATTCTTTGGCTCAGTTAACCTGTATACAGTATATTAATTCTGAGTGTTCCGCTTTCGATAATCACATGAGAGGATTAAGGTCTATTTTAAGATCTAGAAAAAAATAAAAAAATTTTTGTTTATACTTAAAATAGTATCGTTTGTTTGTTTTTCCGTTCCTTATATTAACTAAGTAAATTCCTTCCCTAAGTACTGTTATAGGCTATATTTCTATTTTAGAAACGCCTAGAAAAATAAACCATAAAATAAGGAAATAAAAAATGGGTTTAAGAATAGCAGACGGAGAAATACAGGTTGACGTCCAGGCGTCCAGCGGCGTTGGTACAGACGTTGCTGTTGCTGCTGGCCAGGGTGGAAGTGGCTCGGTTGGTGGTAACATCGTATTTTCTTCATATAAATCGGCTAGTGATAGTAGCCGTACAAACTTAGTGACTGTTCACAGCAGTGGTCACCTTTTATTACTTCAGGACAGCTCGGCACTCAGACTCGGAGAGGGCGCTGATGTAACACTTACACATGATGGCGGTACAGGTGCTGACCTCGTTGCGGCTGGTGCAATGGATATCCAGGCTGGCGCCGCTTCAAAAATCAACACTACTGCAGGTAACCTGACGCTCGATTCTGAGGCTGCAAATCTCGTTCTTGACGGGCATACTGGTGTTGATATTGATGCGTCAAACAGCGGTAAGGTCACGATCGACGGTGCAGGCGGTATCGATATTGGTGTTGCTGCTGACGTTGCAGTTGATTTTCACGCTTCAACTTTTGATCTAGATGCTGCTGGTGCGCTTACAATGGACGCCGGCGCTGGATCTCACTTAAAGACATCCTCAGGCGACTTAGATGTTGAAGCTGCTGGAGAACTAGATCTTGACGGAGCTACAGTTAAACTTGATTCTGCTGGACAGATGGACATAACAGCTGCTGCCGCCATGAATCTTGTCTCTGCCGCTTATGATGTTAACGCATCCGGCGTAGTTGGTATCGACTCTGATGCTGCTATGACGCTCGGCGGTCTATCTGTTGACATTGATGCTGACGGTGGAGTTCTTAGTTTAGACGGCTCATCTGGCATTAACATTGGTTTAGCAGCAAATGTTGCAGTTGATTTTCATGCTTCAACGTGGGATCTAGATGCGTCCGGTGCTCTTACTATGACGTCTACAACAATGGCTCTTGATCCTTCAAGCAGTTTTGACTTAGACGCGGCCGGCGCAGTTACGATTGACGGTGCATCTTTTTCTGTTGGTGCAGATGGAGACACCGGTGCAATATCTATGAACTCAACAGCGGGTGTAACTTTAGATGGCGCTAGCGCGTCTCGTTTAAAGACATCTTCAGGAGACTTAGATGTTGAAGCTGCTGGAGAACTAGATCTCGATGGTAATACAGTTAAGTTAGACTCTGCCGGTCAGATGGACGTGACATCTGTTGGAGCTATGAATCTTTCATCTGCTGCTTTTGATGTTGATGCATCTGGTGTAGTTGGAATTGACTCTGACAGCGTTATGACACTCGGAGCTGCGTCTTTTGATATTAATTCCGATGGAAATATCGCAATGGACTGTACCGCAGGTAGTATCGCTATGAACGCGACGACTGACTCAAACTTAAGTGTAGCAGGTAACGACGATAGTAACCCTGTTGTTTTGACACTTGCTTCTAGCAATAGTGGTACCGGTGCTGGAAATATGATACTTTCTGCAGACAATGTTACAATTAACGGTAACCTCGATGTTAACGGTACAACCACGACAATCGATACAACAAACGTTGCGATCTCTGATCATAACATCATTATCGATCGTGACAATACCACATCAGCTGTTATTGATGGCGCTGGTATCACAATGGAAGGTGGTACTGGAGATGACATTACACTTCAGCAGTTAGCTGTAGGCGATCGCTTAGAGCTCAAAAAGGGTTCTAGCTATCATAAGTTTGCTACAGGGCAGTACTTTGTTGACGGTACAGATAACCACATGGCTCTTTCTAGTAATGTTCTTACTTTGACAGCTGGTAATAGCTTTGAGGTAGCGTCTGTTGGTGATATCGTTCTTGATTCCGCTGCTGCTGTTGTTATCGACGGTTCTGGCGTTCAATTAGAATTCGGTTCAGCTGATTCTGGAGAGCACATTTCAGGTGATGGATCTGATCTATCGATTGCTTCTGGTGTTGACATTAACCTTAATGCTTCGTCAGATGTTAATATTCCAGCCAACGTTGGTCTTACTTTCGGTAACGACGGTGAGAAGATTGAAGGCGATGGAACAGACCTTACAGTTAGCGGTAACAACATTAAGTTGACTGCCGACAACGATGTTATACTTCCAGCAAACGTAGGCCTTGTTCTTGACGGATCTGGTGACGCGAAGATTGAATCTGACGGTACAGACATCAATTTCTCGGTTGGTTCCGACGGTGATATCAACATTCCTGCTGACATTGGTCTTACTTTCGGTGATGATGGTGAGAAGATTGAAGGTGATGGAACTGATTTGACAATTAGCGGTAACAACATTAAGTTGACTGCAGTAGAGGATGTCGTTATGCCAGCTAACGTTGGTCTCGTTCTTGACGGATCGGGTGATGATAAACTCGAGTCAGACGGTTCAGACTTAACTATCTCTGTAGGAGACGGCGATTTGATATTAGGTCTAGCAAATGGGCACACCCTAAAGCCTAGTTCTAATAACCAAGTCGATCTAGGAAGTGAGTCTAATCGATTCGCCAACATATATACGGGCGACCTTGATTTGACCAATGACCGCGGTTCATG
>Ga0163109_10001158_pt1 | contig 21006 bp, 17 predicted proteins | sample CRUFie1St13metaG_FD_108704 | JGI IMG/M metagenome (GOLD analysis project Ga0163109, IMG submission 108704) | Marine microbial communities from the Costa Rica Dome - CRUD Field 142mm St13 metaG | ecosystem: Environmental > Aquatic > Marine > Oceanic > Photic zone | place: Costa Rica: the Eastern... | reverse complement strand
TTCGCTCAGCCCTTCCTGAGCTAAATGCGCTCGACTAACAGGCAGCGCGATCGGCTCAAACGAATCGTTATTCATAACTTGGCGCGGGTAGTCGTGGTGCAAAATCGCGCCGCGACCTATGGTGACAAAATCCACATCAGCAGCCAAAACATCCCGCACATGCTCTGCGGTCATGATCTTACCGGCCACCGTCAGTAACACCTTGCCTCTCGATAACTCAGCAAAGTGCGATAATAAAGACGAACCTTGATAGGCCTCTTCTTCTGGCAATTTGAACGAATCCCAGAGCGAAATGTCGAGAAAATCAATTTCACCGCCGGCTATAAGCTGCTCACACACACTCAAAGCCTCTGCTAAACGTATACCGAACCGTTCCGGTGACAGACGCACGCCCAGCAAAAACTCTGGCCCGCAGGCCCGACGTATGCCATTAACGATCTCAAACAAAAGGCGTGCCCGATTTTCCAACGTCCCGCCATACTCGTCGTCTCTGCGGTTGTATAGCTCGCTAAGAAACTGACAGACGATATAGCCATGGGCACCATGAATCTCGACACCATCGTAGCCTGCTTGCTGAGAGCGAACTGCGGCGGCAATAAAATCATCACGCAGTTGCTTAACTTCTTGCAAAGTAAGCGCTCTGGAACCGGTTTCTTCATCAGCGGATGGGCACACTGGCGTACTGCCAATAAGCTTTGCCGGCGAGCGCATACCAGCATGGTGTAACTGCACGACTGCAAGACTATCTTGGGCTTTTATCGCCTCGGCCAAACGGCTATGACCCGCCAGATGATCGTCTGAAAACACCCCTAACTGACCGGGAAATCCTTGACCAATCTGTTGCACATGGGCGGCACAGGTCATCGTCAGGCCGAATTCGCCCTTCGCCCGAAGGGTCAGCCAGTTGAACTCATCCTCGGACAAAGTCCCATCTTCATTACTCTGGCAATTTGTGAGCGGTGCCAGCATAAAACGATTTTTCATGCGCTTTCCGCATGCAAACTCTATCTCGGTACTTCCTAACCCCACCATATCTCTCCCTAGTAAAATAATTTTCGGTATCTAAATGACTACGGGGCCCTTGCTCACGGTCGCCGTTGCCAAACCTACAAACGTGCGTTTTTCAGTTGCCCGTGGTGTGCAGCATAAAGCAAAGCAGCAAAATTGCTGCGGTCATCATCAACAACGCTCTGATTGTGCCCGTCATTTTCGGGTACTGGTAACGAACAATGCCGACCTTCTGTTGTTTCAACAGCAGTGCCGTCAGAGTGTAAATTAGTGCAACAAAAAAACCGGCGACATTCCACCAAAGCCAGGATATTTGCGGTGCACCAAGTGCCAAGGCGAGATTCACCAAAAGACCTAAAACGAATCCCACTAGGGCAAACCGCTGCGGCACATCACGCAACAACAAAGCAGTGCAAAACAAAGCTAACAATGGGCCATTAAACATAGAGCCGACCTTGTTTACCGCCTCTAAAATGGTGGGCGCGATGCGCTCAACTTGAAACGAAAATACGATACAGGCGATACCCCACATTAGCGTGAGCAAGCGCGACAATTGCAGCACCTGCCGATCATCAAGCTGCCAGTTGGGCCGCACGAAATCCTCCATAGTCGCAGCTGAGAGACTGTTGATGGCGGAGTCAATTGAAGACATGGCTGCAGCCAATAGGCCTACCATGACAAGCCCGACAAAACCCGGAGCAAAGTTGCCCATGACATACATCGGAAATGCCAAATTGAAGTTGGGCTCACCTGCTCCAGTAAGTGGCAGCGATGCAATAAAGTCCGCATTTTGCCCAGCAAAAGCCGCCAATCCTAACCCCAGCAAACAGTAACTGAGCACTATCGGAAAACGCAGCAAGCCATTGAGTAGCAGAACTCTTTGCGATGCAGCATCAGACTGTGCCGAGAGAATTCTCTGGGTCTGACTTTGATCACACCCATAATAGGCCGCATAAAGAAAAAAGCCGCCTATTAGCATGGGCCAAAAGCCATAGTCCTGCCCGTCTAAACCCCAGTCATTGCGGATTACCGCTGTGCGCTCAGCGACGGCAAAGAAAGACCAATCTGTCGCATCACCAAGCAGCAGTAGACTGAAAACCACAGTGATAGACAGAAGCAGCAGCTGTATCAAGTCGCTAATGACAACTGCGCGCATACCACCTAATAGGTCATAAACTAAGGTCACACCCATGAGTAATAGCACAGCGACGAGGTATTCAACACCGAGCAACTGGGCCAAGATAAGTGTAACCCCGTATATAGTGACCCCCGTCGCCACCGCTCGAAAAAGCAGAAAACATCCGCTTGCCAACACTCTTGATTCGCGACCTAAGCGCTGCTCTAGTATTTCATATACGGAGATGACACCCATCTGCCGAGCAGGGACGATAAGGAATATCAGAGCGGCCATTGCAAGCGGCACAGCTAACTCATATTGCAGCCACACCATACCGCCACCCACGGTAAATCCAACAAAGGCAGGTGCGCCAAGCAGACTGTTTGTCGAGCATTGAGTCGCTAATGTTGAGGCCGCCAAACTGCCACTGGACATCCCGCGCCCCGCTAAGAAGTAGTCGCTGCCTGAACGCTGACGTCGGCCCAGCCAACCCGCTAAGGCCAGCATCCCTGCCAAGTACAGTCCAATTACGCTCCAATCTACAAGCTGCATGCTAAAACCCTATCAAAGTTTGCCGGCGTGGTGCGACAACACAGGCCAATAAGAGTGCCTGAAAAATCAAAATAATCGTCTAAAGATGCAAATTACCTCGTTCATGCTAAAGTTCTTTTGACTCTAAGACGCCGGTCGCAGCATGACCGTAACGATGATTGATGGCGATGATCGCATCGAACCATGCTCATTTAGCGGTGTCGCAATAAGAATAATTGGCCATCCAGCGAGACTCGTGCATCTTGGCCCCAAGGACCCGACGCCTATACCCGCATGATCGACGACAACTCAGCCACGATTGGTAGCGAAACCCCACATCAAATGTCGCAAAGTGAGTACGCGCTTGTGCAAAATCTGACTGCGCTATACGGCGAGGGTGGAGCCAGCTATCTGGCCAAACGTCTCATGGCGATAGCCATGGGCGAGTTAATGTCAGGACCAGCAGATACACAGCGCCCACCGAATTTACTCTCTGCCAATGATCGGATGCTTATTTGCTACGGCGACAGCATCCGCGATGAGCCAGCGAGTCCCCTGAGGGCATTGCAGCGTTTTGCAGCCACTCATCTGAGCCAAAGTATATCGACGATCCATGTCCTGCCGTTCTTCCCCTCTTCTTCTGATGACGGCTTTGCAGTTATTGACTACCAAGCAGTCAGACCGGATCTCGGTGAGTGGTCGGACATCAATGAGCTGTCGGAGCACTTTGATTTAATGTTCGATTTAGTTATCAATCATTGCTCTCGTGAAAACCTATGGTTTGCCGACTTTATCGGCGGCAGAGCGCCCGGCTGTGACTATTTTCACGAGATGCCGTCCATGATCGGCTTGGAAAAAGTAGTACGGCCAAGAAATTCGCCCCTGCTTACAGATGTGCATACTTACCGGGGCGTGAAAAGGGTATGGACTACTTTTAGTGATGATCAGATTGATCTGAATTTCGCCAACCCGGACGTGCTTTGCGAATTTGTCCACGTGCTGTTCTCTTATATTGCCCAGGGTGCACGGTTTATCCGTTTAGACGCCATCGCGTTTCTGTGGAAGGAGTTGGGCACCAGTAGCATCAATCTTGAACAAACTCATTCTGTGGTGCGGGTTCTGCGCGCATTAATCGACGAAATGCAGACACAGACCTTATTGCTTACCGAAACCAATGTGCCCCATGCAGAGAACATCAGTTACTTCGGTGCCCAGGATGAAGCGCATTTGGTTTATCAGTTCAGTTTGGCACCGCTATTGCTTTACAGCTACCTATTCAACGACGGACAGTACTTGGGTCTATGGGCCCGACAGTTGAGCCCGCCGGCCCAGGGCTGTAGCTTCATAAACTTTATCGCCTCACACGATGGCATTGGCCTTCGACCCCTCGAAGGTCTGGTACCCGAATCCGATATTCAAAACCTCACCGACAAAGTTCACGAGCGCGGCGGCTATGCGGCTATGCGCAGTGGTAAAGACGGTAAGGACACGGTTTACGAACTGAATATTGCGCTGTTCTCTGCATTTGGCGGCACCGTCAAGGACATTCCGGCCTATGTCGCGGCGCACCAATTAATGATGGCCTTTCAGGGCATTCCTGCACTTTATATAAATGCCTTGGTCGGCGGCTTGAATGACCTGCAAGGTGTGGAAAGCACTGGTCGCACGCGCTCTATTAATCGCGGTTCTTGGAACTTAGAGCCTTTGCTCACAACCTTGAACAGCGATGCCAACAATCAGTCAATTATATTTAAAGAGCTTTGCCGCAATTTACAGCTACGAGGCGCCCAATCAGCATTTGCACCATCAGCCCAGCAGCAGGTACTGGCCTACACAAGCAGCCATCTCTGGCTAAAGCGCGAAGCTGACGATCAGCGGATCTTCGTTATCGCCTCTTTCAGCGATGCAAAGTCTGAAATATCCGTACCCGATGAGGACAAAGCTACTGGCCATGCTCTGGACGTTCTCACCGACGAAACCGTCGACTTGAGCCAGACCATAACCCTCGCTCCCTACCAAGTGCGCTGGTTATCTATACCGCTCACTTAAGCCTTTGCACCCGCGTATTGCACCTGATCCTCAGCCACCAGTCGCTGAAAGTCACTAAATACCTCGGGGTAGACGCTGGTAACTCGATTCCAAGAGTGGATATAGGGTGTCTCTTCGCCGCTGTCCAAATAGGCCTTACCTGCCTTCAGGATATTCGCCGCGAACAACTCCACCGCTCGCTCTTCGGAGTCACGATCAAAGTGCAGACCGTTCATTCGCGCGTCGTCATGGTAGGACTCAATCAAATCTAGAGCGATGCGCAAATAAGAAGCCTTGGTGCTGCGAACGGTTCCGTGCTCAAAAACAAATCCTAGGGTTGCCAAAATCCGGAACAGCGACTGGGTTATATCCACACTCATTCGCGATAAGCCCTTGGTGCTATCTTCTTGGGACAGTTCCTGATGCTTGTGGTCATAATTGTCCGCCACTTCAACCTGACAAACTCTGTTCGTAGAATGATTTCGATAGACCTCTGTCAGCACCCCAACCTCAAGCCCCCAATCCGCTGGAATCCGCAAGTCGCGCAGCACATCAATATGCATCGAAAATTCCCCAGCAAGTGGGTAACGGAAGCTGTCTAAATAATCCAAAAACGGATGCGCACCAAAAACTCGCTTCATCGAGCGTATCAGCGGCGACACCAACAACCGACTGACCCGGCCATTCATTTTGCCGTCGGCAACGCGCGCATAGAAACCCTTGCAGAATTGATAATTAAATTGCGGATTGGCTACCGGATAAAAAAGCCGCGCCAACATGCTGCGATCATAAGTTGAGATATCGCAATCGTGTAAGGCGACCGCTTGCACACCACCCAAGGACTGCACAAAGCCGAAGCAGTACCAAACGTTACAGCCTTTACCTAGGCTAGTGGGTGCCAGGCCTAGCTCACTGAGACGCATCTGTAGGCTTTTCATCCTCGGACCATCATTCCAAATCACTGTATGTGGCTGGGGCAATACGCTGAAGTAGTCTAAGGCATGCTGGTACTCGGCCTCTGTCGCTCGGTCAAGTCCGATAACGATGTGCTTAAGATATTCGACCCCGGCAAGCTCCTGGACAATTTTTGCAAGCGCTGGCTGAGCCAGTTCGGAGTACAAACATGGCAGCACTAGGGTCATCGGGCAGTCTTTGGCAAACTCCGAGAGCTCCGTTTCTAGTGCGTCCTGGGAGCGCGTAGACAAATTGTGCAGTGTTGTGATGATGCCGTTTTGAAAGAAATCACTCATAAAAATATATATCCAGTTTTAACCTGAGTAGTGCAACGTTAGGACGACAGTACTTCGATGACGGCTCGCGACCAGACTTCATGACCTGCGCCACTGACCTCTACTAAGCGCCGTACGGTGGGCGTATCGGTCAAATAGTTTTTCATCTCGAAATGAGCAGCTGGCTCAGGATCATGCATAGCCGAGCACGAGAACAGCATGGCAGTTTCAGCAAGAGCTAGCATTGAGAGATCATTGGGGCCGTCGCCACAAACGATTACCGACAACCGGTTACTCGTTTGCCCCTGCAGCAGTGCAACCATTTCTGCTACAGCATCACTTTTTTGCCGCCGAGAGGTCGCAGTATAAAAACGCCCACCCTTTTGTAACAACAAACCGCGCTGGGATAGTTCACGTTCAAGAGCTGCCACGGACTCTTCTGAATTTAACCCAATCAGCGGCTCTGACGCCAAACGCTGTTTTGCCAAGTCTGCACCTTGCGGCGATAACTTTGTTAATTCAGAAACTTTTTTTTCGCTCAGCTCGCTAAAGCCACGAAACTCCAGTCCAAGTTGCTCACGCAAGCGTGCCAATTGCTCACATAGATCTGGGTAAGATAAGCCCTGTAGATGCACACCGGAGGGCGTTTCTACCCATCCAGCAGCCCATTGTTGGTGCTCACCCCAATCAAAGCCAGCGCCATTTTCAAAAATAAATGGCGTGGGTATACGCTGTTGCTCGCGCAATAACGTCATTTCTGCGCGAGTTTTACTGGATACAGGCACAACCAAGGCACCTAACTCAGTTACTCGGTCCATGGCTGCAGCTGCACCGCTTACATCGTACCGGTCATCCAGCAAGGTGCCATCAAGATCAGTAAAAATCAGCGCCTGTATCATCCACCTATTAAAGCACAGTCGCGCCAAGCGATGTTTTTACAAGTTAACGTTTTCCTAGTATTTCCACGTTATCACCCCAGCATTTTGCCTTGCGACCACCATCGGCGCGGAAACGCAGCAGCAGTTGCTTAAGGCTGCCAGGATTTTTTATACGCCCAGTATTACTGTGCAGGGTAATACCGTCAGCCATCGCCGGCGTGACCGTCAACAGTGTTTGCCAGCGTTCGCCGCCATTACTGGATATTTCCGCTTTACAGCTCTCGCCCTTTTTCAGATCAAAGGCTGCCAATTGCATAGTCATGTCGAGACGAGAGTAGCCCTCTACATCTACCGTCATTTGAGCATTACGCTGACGAGACAGATTTAACGAGTGATTACCCTCATATTCAGTGACCTTGCTTTTGCCCTTTCCCGCAAATAGCCAGCCTGTGGCACTGCCACTCTCAAAATTTTCTGCAAACAAAATACGCTGCTCTGCCAATACCGAAGCTGGTGTAGCAATCAGTAACGCGATAAACAGCAAGGCTCTTCTAAAGAGCTGTGAAATCTCAACTAACATGTTGTGGCCCCCTCAATCTGCTGTTACGGAGTTTCGCTGATGGGCCAGACGGATACAAATAGCAGTTTCGCTGCAGTTGGGAGATCCATTGCTGTATTGAATGCAGCTCTGGGATCGCAGATTATGCGTAATCGACAGTAACTGAGGGGACTTGCTATGACACAAATGAGCCAAGCTGAGAAACAAGACTTTTTGAGCAAACCACACATCGGCGTATTAGCTCTGAACAATCCCGGCCACGGCCCTCTAACAACACCGCTGTGGTACGACTACAGCGCGGGCGGGGAAGTTAGTTTCATCATCGGTGCGAATTCGCGCAAGGCCCAGTTGCTGCAGGTTGGAGCGCGGATCAGCTTAGTGGCGCAAGAAGAAAAGCTGCCTTATTCCTATGTCAGCATTGAGGGCCCGGTGACCGCTATCGAAGCCGCAACTAAAGAATCACTGCTTGCCATGGCGCAGCGTTATCTTGGCGACGAACAGGGACACAAGTACGCTGAAGCAAGTAATGTGGCAAACGAGATTAGAGTCCGGATTGCGCCAGAAAAATGGTTAGCTGTGGATTACTCGAAACGCTCCTAAATCCAACATGCCAAAGGAACCTGTATCAGGGAGGATCTGAATGCCATGAATGAACACCCGTTAATCACTGAGTACCGAAATTTCAGCCCAAACTCGGCTGCATTCTCAGCGCGCGCCTCTCAGGTATTCCCTGGCGGCGACACCAGAGCAAGCGCCCACTACAAGCCCTACCCCCTTGCTATTGAACGTGCTGCAGGCTCGCGTCTTTATGATGTCGACGGTCATGAATTGATCGACTTTATGAATAATTTCACCTCGCTCATTCATGGTCATGCGCACCCTGAAGTGGTCGCCGCTATTCAGCACCAAGCACCGCTAGGATCCGCCTATGCCGCCTGCAACGACGCCCAAGTTGAACTCGCTGAGCTGATCCAAGCACGAGTTCCATCGATTGAGCAATTGCGTTTCACCAGTTCAGGCACAGAAGCAACGCTCATGGCCATTCGATGCGCCCGGGCGGCAACTGGACGGCAAAAAATTATGAAGATGGAAGGCGGCTACCACGGCAGCTACGAGCTAGCAGAAGTGAGTTTGGTTCCGCATCCACAGCACGCTGGTGAACTACATGCGCCGGCCTCAACCCCGGTGGACCCTAGCTTTCCTGCCAGTGTGTTGGAAGATACTGTGATCTGCCCGTACAACGAGCCGCAACTGGCACGACACCTTATAGAAAGACACAACGATGATCTGGCTGCCATCATCGTTGAACCCATGCTGGGGTCCATGGGCATGGTTCCGGCAACAGCAGAATTTTTACAGTGCCTGCGCGCCATGAGCCAAGAGTTCGGCATTGTTTTGATTTTCGACGAGGTCATCACATTCAGACTCAGTGCAGCTGGCGCCCAAGCCCAATACCAAGTCACACCGGATCTAACCTGCCTAGGAAAAATTATTGGCGGCGGCTTACCGGTAGGCGCAGTGGGTGGACGCCGGGACCTAATGGCGCTATTCAGCCCTGACAGCAAGTCGCCGGTTATGCATGCCAGCACATTCTCCGGTAATGCCATGACAATGGCTGCCGGGCTCGCTGCCATGCGCGCCTATACCGACAGCGACGCCGAGCGCATAAATCGTCTAGGAGAGCAGTTACGCAGCGGATTTAACCGTGAATTTAAAGCAGCCGGCATTAACGCCCAAATGTTCGGCAACGGTTCACTGTCGAATATTCTGTTCGCGCCAAACGCGCCCAAGGACTCTAGAGATAGCCTGGCCGCTATGATTAGCGCAGGCGCAATGTCACAACTACTGCATTTAGGCATGCTGCGCCGCGGTATCTATTCGGCGGCTCGACTTATGTACGCCATAAGCACGCCTATGACCAGTGACGACATCGACCTCGCCATCAGCGCGCTAAAAGATACGTTGGCTGAGCTGAAACCCTATATCGAAAGAGCAAACCCGCATCTATTGGTCGCGTAGATCCGTAGTTATTTACATCAACTAAGGCACCACCATGAGCCATTTACTTTTCGACATTAAAGATCACATCGCTACTCTAACTTTCAACCAGCCAGACAAACGCAATGCCTACAGCCCAGAAATGGCGGTTAAGTTGACTCAATATTTGCGCGAATGCGATAAAAACCCAGAGGTAAGAGTGGTCATCATCACTGGGGCAGGAGACGCATTTTGTGTCGGTCTGGATCTCAACGACGTACGCGAGCGCGGTGAGCAAGGCCAAGACGATGAAACCCACGGCCACCCTACTCAACGAGTGCTGCGCACCTATCCCTATCAGATCTCCAAGCCGGTTATTTGCGCCATCAATGGCGCCGCAGGCGGCTTCGGCGCGGCCTACCCACTAACCTGCGATATTCGCCTTGCTGCCAGTGAAGCGAATATCGCTTTTTCTTTCGTAAAATGGGGCCTTATTCCAGAGATGGGCACAACTTGGTTGCTGCCAAGATTGATCGGCATCGAGAAAACCTCCGATCTCTTATTGACTGGCCGGAAGGTATCTGGGGATGAAGCGGCCGCTATGGGTCTGGTGTTGCGCGCTGTACCTCGCGCAGAACTCATGGACGAGGCGCGCAATTTAGCATCAGAGATCGCTGCTGGCTCCTCACCTACTGCGGTGTCCGTGGTTAAACAGATGACCTGGGGGCGGATGCAGGACGACGGCGAATTGTATCGCGCCATCTACGAAGACGATGACGCGATCGCCTGGGCAATTCATGGCCCTGATGCCGCCGAGGGCAACAAAGCCTTTTTCGAAAAGCGCCCCGCAGACTGGGTGGCTGTTGACCCAACTGCACTGCCCCACTTCGGCAAACGCAACGCCAATCCATTTGGAAACAGTTAACGGGTTAGCGCAGCAAGGACCAGTCGGGCTCGGATTCTGGATGACTTAGCGGCCCATGGGCATTGCGTACCACGCGACGCTGCTCATCTAACCAATGCTTCCAATCGGTGCATGGCACCAGCTCATCTTGCCGTTGTTGCTGGTGCGCTTGCAGCATCTCGCGAAGTTGCGCCTCTAAGGCACCTGCTTGACCGGCCAAATTATGCATTTGCAACGGATCTTCATAGAGGTCGTATAACTCAACTTTGCCGCTCAGCCATTGAGCATAGGTATATTGTTGGCTTCGTACACCACGCCACTCTGCACCGTTCTGAAACCAATCAAACCATTTCGAAAAATTCATAATAAACGCGCTGTCATCTGCAGCGCTATGCGCCCATTGCCCAGATAGATCAGTGCCTTCGATACTCCGTGGAACCGGTATACCAGCCAATCCGCACAGAGTCGGAAAAAAATCCACCATACTGGTCATGCGCTGACTTACCCCAGGCTCAATCACACCGGGATAGCGCAGCAGCGCCGGTATGCGGATAGAGTTTTCATATGGATTCTTCTTAGACCACGGATTAACCCCCTGGCCACCGCCCTGAGTTCCGTGATCTGAGGCGAACAACACAATGGTGTTATCCGCCAGTCCGTTTAGCTCAAGATAGTCCAACAAACGCCCTAACATGTCGTCCACCGCAAGGATCATGGCGAGATAATGGCGGTACATATCGAGCGACGCGCTTTGTAAGTGCTCAGGCACATTGGCGGGTAATTGCAGGGTTTTTGGCAAGCGCTCGTAGCAATGATCCGGCGCAAATTTAAACGGCGTGTAATGCGGTGGATGGGGCGACAAGAACAACAAAAACGGATCGGCGCCGGCATTGTCCATAAATTCAAAACCGTAATTCAGCAACCCGTCGGTCTCGTATCCTTCCCAGCGTTCATAGTTCCAGTCGTCTTTGTGCACGAAACCGTCAAAGTAGACCATATGTTGGTTGTAGGCACGCCAGTAGTCGAAACCCAAGCGATCACGCCCTTCAGGAACCCAGTCTGGATGCTGGGGCATTCGATCTAATGCTGGCCACAGACCGGTATGCAAATGCCATTTTCCAACCCAGGCGGTTTTATATCCCGCACGCCCAAAGGCATCGCCAATAGAAATTTCCGAATGGCGAGTACGGGTGGTATTGATTAAATGGCCAGTGGTTTGCGGATAGCGGCCGGTCAACAGCATGGCCCGAGCAGGTGTACACACTGGACAATTCGAAATCGCGTTTTCCAAAACCAAGCTATCGGCCGCTAACCGATCAATGTTCGGCGTTTCAATTTGCTGCTCACCAAACATCGGCAGTGATAGCGCCCGCAACTGATCAGGAAAAAGCACCACTACATTTGGCTGCGGGTTATTTGCTTGGTTCATGCCCTAATTCCTCACGTTGCGTCGCGCAGGGAGTGCCAACTTGGCCGCCTCCGACAACGGTTATATCGCACTTTGTGTCAATACCCCACTATCCTTGTGCCCCAGTTTAACGACACAATGGGTTAACGCTTCCAAGGCTGAGCCACCAAACCTAAATGCAGAAAATTTACCGTGACTTTAAAGCGCTGTCGTTACTGTCCATCTCAATGCTGTTGATGTCGTGTGCCCAACCGCGCATCAACTGCCCACTGAACCCAAATATCGCTGATCCAGCGTCGACCACCGCGCCTATCCATGACCCTAGCCTAATTAAAGCCCCGGGCGGCTACTTCGTTTACTCCTCAAGTCACTTGGGTAGCTTTTATCAGTCCGATAATCTCGAACAGTGGCGCTATGCGGGCCAGGTATTCGAGGCTCTGCCGGATTGGTTAGTAGCGCAAATTCCCCAAGCTGATCATATTGGAGCCCCAGATCTGGCTTTTTACCAAGGGCGCTACCTGTATTTTTATCAATCGCACATATCCAATACCTGTAACGCCGCCACAGGCCTTGCCAGCAACAAAAGTCTGGATCCGGCGAGTGCAGACTATCAATGGGTTGATCACGGTCTAGTGTTGCGCTCTACGCCCCATTACTCCGATATCGAAATCTACTGCGGCAATGAAAACGCAACGTTTAACGCCATCGACGCGCATTTTTTTGTCGACCCTGAACAAACCCCCTGGTTAGTATTTGGCTCGACTATCGGCGGGATTAAGTTAATTGAACTCGATCCGCTGACGCTAAAGCCATTGCCGAACGCCGAGTTCACAACATTAGCGCAGCGCTTTTTGCTGCAGGATGATCCGATTATCGAAGCGCCTCATCTGCTGTATCGCGACGGTTACTATTACCTGTTTGTGTCTTTTAACCACTGCTGTCTCGGTGCCGATACTCAGTATCAGGTGCGCGTTGGACGTTCACGCAACATTGATGGCCCCTACTTTGACGCCCAGCATTGGCCGCTCTATCTGGGCGGCGGCACGCCGCTCATTACTAACGACGGCAACTATATGGGCACCGGCCACAGCGACCTCTTTAGCGAAAACGGCCAGGATTGGTTAGTGCATCATGCTAAACGGCCTGACGAGGATTACCGAGCTTATCTGCATATTCGTCAAATGCGTTGGTTACCCGACGGTTGGCCAACGCTATGTGCTGAAGCCAGCTGAGCGATCCATGATCAACCTAGGAGCGAAACCTGCTATGTTTTCCATGCTGCAGATACAAGGTGGCTGTCATGGTTAACCCTCCGAATCAGGCTGATATCGTCATCATCGGTGGCGGGATTGTTGGTTGTTCAGTGGCCTATCACCTTACCGAACTGGGTCTAAGCGATGTGCTGTTGTTTGAGCGTAAGCAACTGACCTGCGGTACCACCTGGCATGCAGCCGGCCTGGTGGGCCAATTACGCGCGTCGCAAAATATGACCCGCCTGGCTCAATACTCCACCGAGCTATTTGCCGCTCTTGCGGCGGAGACTGGCCAGGAGACCGGCTACCAAGCTACTGGTTCGATGACCCTCGCGCTGAATGCCGAACGACTGGAGGAGTTAAAGCGCCAAGCAACCATGGCCAATGCGTTCGATGTGACTTGCGAACTGATCGGCGCCGATTTTGTCAGAGAACGATGGCCCGGCATTGACACCGACGATGTCCTCGGTGGCGTTTACCTGCCCGGCGACGGGCAAACCAACCCTGTCGATACCACGTTGGCGTTGGCCAAGGGTGCGCGCAACCGTGGCGCCCAGATTTTTGAACAAACGCCAGTACAACGACTTGCCATAGAAAATAGAAAAGTTGTGGGCGTTTATCTAGAGGACGGTTCTCTCGTGCGCGCCCGCCAGGTGGTAATCACCGGCGGCATGTGGTCCCGGGAGTTTGCCAGTCAGCATGATATTCACCTGCCATTGCACGCAGCCGAGCACTTTTATCTGGTTACTGAGCCGCTGCCTAGCTTTACCAGCATGCGCCCTACCTTGCGAGTACCGGATGAACAGGTTTACTACAAATACGATGCCGGTAAATTGCTGCTTGGGTTCTTCGAGCGCCAGGCTAAACCATGGGGCATGGATGGTATTCCAACCGACTTTTGCTTTGACGCCCTGCCTGACGATCTCGCACATATCGAACCGATGCTGGAGCAGGCCACACGACGATTTCCTGAACTAGCCGACACAGGCATCCAATTGTTTTTTAACGGGCCTGAGAGTTTCACCGTTGACGATCGCTATCTGCTCGGCGAAACACCGGAAGTCAGCAATCTTTTTGTGGCCTGCGGCTTCAATTCCATTGGTATTCAGTCGTCGGGCGGTGCCGGTAAGGTTCTTGCGGAATGGATGCGCGACGGCAAACCACCCATGGATCTTTGGGACGTCGACGTCCGACGCACCTTTGCGTTTCAGACTGAGGCCCACTTTCTCCGCGAACGCACCCAAGAGACCCTGGGATTACTCTACGCCATGCATTGGCCGCATCAGCAATATACGACCAGTAGAAATGTACGGCTAAGCCCCTTGCACCAAACTTTATTGGATCAAGGCGCCGTAATGGGTGAACTGGCCGGCTGGGAACGACCAAATTGGTACGCATTTGCGGGCCAAGATAACTACCAATACACCTACCACAAACCAAATTGGTTTGATGCCTGCCAACACGAGTGCATGGCTGTAATGAATGATGTCGCATTATTCGATCAAAGCAGCTATCCGATCTTTTGGGTTGACGGCGAAGAAGCCTTGGCTTGTATGCAGCATATTTGCGCCAACCAAATGGATGTAGAAATTGGCCAGATCGTTTATACCCAATGGCTGAACGAAGACGCAGGGATCGAAGCAGACGTCACCGTTACTCGTACCGCAGAACAAACATTTATGGTTGTGGGGCCCTGCGCCAGCGAGCGTCGCGATGCCACATGGCTACATCGCCACGCTGAGCAATTTAATTGCAGCGTACGGCAGGATCAGGACACTACCATCATCGGCGTAATGGGCCCCAAATCCACCGCACTGCTGGCGCGGTTGCTGAATGGTAGCGAGGCAATCGAACAACTCGCCTATTATCAATCACAACAATATAAATCTGCTGAAATTAACGTGCGCGCCAATCGCTTAAGCTATGTTGGCGAACGTGGTTACGAACTGTATTTGCCACGCAAGCATGCAGTCAGCTTGTGGCAACAACTGATGAGTAACGGTGCCGATCTCGGTGTCACTCCGGCCGGATTCCATGCGATGAATGCGTGCCGTATGGAAAAAGGCTATCGACACTGGGGACACGATATTTACGACCACATCACCCCTACTCAAGCCGGCTTGGGTTTCGCGATCGCCAAACAGAAAGACAACTTTATCGGCAAAGCTGCGCTAAAAAATCAGCGCGGCCCAATGACGAGAAGACTCGTCCACCTTGCAATCACCAGCAGCAATGCACCCTTTATGATCCACGACGAGCCGGTATACCGAGACGGCGAGGCCGTGGGGCTTACCACCTCTGCAGCCTGGGGCCATCGAGTCAACAAAAGCCTTGCTATTGCTGAATTAACCCATGCCCAGGGGGTGACCCGAGAATGGCTGAGCGAGGGGTATTTTGAGGTCGAGGTCGCACTGCAGCGTTATCCTGTTCGCGTGCAAATCGCGCCATTCTATGACCCGAAATCTGCACGCATGAAAGACTAGCTAGCCCAATCGATTGATGCCAAATCGTCTGCCGCACTCGCGATAATTACCAAGCCTAACTGCGCGGTATGGGGCAGCTGGGTCCAAGGGGTCAGTTGGGTGTCCGTACCGACCCGCTGCACCTCAATAATCCCCGCGTCGGTTGCGACAAGACCTTTAACCCGTTGTACCGACCCAGGCAAATCTTCCAGACGCTGGGTTAAGTCGGCTAAGGAAACAGGCAACTGACTTTGCCAAGTCCGAGTAAAAAAGCTTGGCGCCAGATTGGGGGGAATAGACTGTCCATGGTTGCTCTCACTACCCCACCCCAGCACCACTTCCATGGCGTCCTGATCGTCGGCATCAATACTAGGTTGCAATGTTTGCAGGCGAAAATCTGGATTTAATGCGGATTTGCTAATAACAATCAGATCGGCCTGCTGCACCTGAGCGGCAACCAAGGTACCAACGTATTTATCTTTACACCGCTGCTGGTGGTTTAGCGCATCCACCAGCACCACTGATGCGTGGGGGTAGTAGCCCGGATAATGACACTGTACCCGTGCTTTCTGCGGCTCTGCCACACCACTGCACTCCAGCAGCACACGCTCTATGGCACTACTCTTAAGCGTCTCCAAAGCGGACGTTAAGTCATCAGCAATGCTGCAACACACACAACCATTCGCTAGGCCGATAACTTGATCGCTCTTAGAACCGCTGCGGATCAGTTGTTCATCGACATTGATATCGCCGAAATCATTGACCAATACCGCGGTACGGCTCGGTAAGCCGCCGCTATTCAAAAGCCTATTTATAAACGTCGTCTTACCAGCCCCTAAGTAGCCGCCTATCAATGTAATGGGTTTCTCAGTAAACATCTTAATCATCAAGCCAGCGGGAAGATCTTGCCTTCGAACACCGTTGCGCAAATATTAATGTCGCGCAGATCCAACGGGTCGCAGGTCAGAGGGTCCTCGTCCAAGACAGTAAAGTCCGCGCGCTTACCCGCGCGAATACTACCGGTGATATCAGCCATGCCTATGACATGGGCGGCATTCAGAGTAATGGCCTGCAGGGCTTGCTGCGCAGTAATGGCTTCAGTAGCGCCCATCACGTTACCCACATGATTAACACGGTTCACAGCAACCCACATGCTGTTTAGGGGTTCTGCTGGAGCCATGGTGAAGTCCGAATGCACCGTAGTGTTAATACCAGCCCTAAAACAACTACCAAGTCGAGCCATCTGCGATGCGCGTTCGTAGCCAATGCCATTTTGCGTATAGCTGTCTGACAACTCATGCAAATAGTAAACATTGGCCGACACCTGAGCGCCCAGGGCTTGTATCTGACGAATCTGCTCAGGCGTACTAAAGCCGAAGTGTTCAAGAGTAAAACCGTGATTAAAGCGCGGCTTTTCTTCCTGCATTTTTTGCAGGATATCCAAGGTTAGTTGCAGCCCCAGATCGCCAGTGACATGCACATGGATCTGATAGCCTGCATGCCAATAAGCTCTTATGTGCTGTTCAAGTATCTCAGGGGTGGTCAGCCACTCACCATGGTGACCGTCTATGTAGCCCGGCTCTTGTAACTGTGCGAGCTGACTGAAAAATGCGCCATCGCTAAACAATTTGATATGCCGGCCAAAGTGCAGACGATGGCTATTGCGCTGCAATAGCGCCTCAGCCAGTTCAGGGCCTTGCTGGGGCGGCACACCGCCCCTGGTCAAAACTGTTCCATGAGCTACTAAGCGAGTGCGAAACGGTACATCGTCGCCTTCCAAGTGCTGGCTAAGTGCCTCAGCTTCAGCGCTGAAATTAAACATGCCTGTGGCCAGATCACCGATTGTTGTATGACCACCGTGGTGCACTACTTGTTTCAGTCGCTTTAGACCGGCAGCGTATTTCTCGGGCGCTAGAATCCACGGATTCAATCGGTTAATGGCGTACCCTAGTCCCCCTTCAAAAAACCAGCCGCGCTCAATATCAATCTGCATCCCCGGCTTTATTTCGGCTGCGACCACGCCGACCATCTCCATAGCTGCGGCATTCATATACAACTCATGAAAAGAACGGTGCCAGACCACCGTAGGTTTATCACCGACGATCTCTTCAATACGCGCACGACTCATGGGGCCATGCCAAAGTTGGTGATAGCCCCAGATAAATAGTGGCTCGTCCACAGATTTTTTGGCGCTCAACGCGCCCATACGGCGATCAAAACCCTCGGCATCTGTTACCGGTTCAACTTCGCCCCAAGGTAATTTCCAGCGCATAGCGGTGATGAATTCCATTGGCAATAACACCGCCGCCATACTCGGGTGCAGGTGCGGGTCGATGAACCCGGGACAGATCACCTTCTCGGCAAACTGATCCTCCACCACATACTCTTCATGGCGCAGCCATGGCCCCATGTGTTCAGGCTCACCCACCTCAACAATCATGCCGTCCCGAACCAACACCGCAGTCGCACGCGGCAGCGACTCATTCATCGTGATGATTGAACGGGCCTTATATAATGTAAGCATGGTGTCTCCTTAACGATTACCGCGGCTAGGTGGCCAGGTAGCCGCCATCTACCGGCACGCTGGCACCGGTTATATATCCCGCATCGTCGGACAACAAGAAAGCAATGGTCGCGCCATACTCTTCCAAAGACTTGCCTGCTCGATGAATTGGCAACCAGGCTTTGGGGCGCGGTAGTTGCGCTGGCGGAGTCGTGGCCTTAGCCCGATCCTCCGCAGCATGCGCGGCTAGCCGAGTACCCTGAACTGCAGCAGGCTGAATGGCGTTGGCACGAATTCCATATTGACCATAATCCACTGCAATCTGCTTAACCAATCCAAGCACCCCATGTTTCGACACCGTATATGACGCTGCAGCCCCGCCGGCGCCCACCACCGAACCCGCAATCGACGATGTCACCACAAACGAACCACCACCAGTCATCATGTGCGGCAAGCTGTGTTTAGCGCAAAGAAATGGCCCGGTCAGATTTACACCCAAAACAAATTGCCAGTCCGTCATCGTTGTTTCATGAATCCAACCGCTGCCAGCAGTGCCGGCATTTGCAACCATGCCCCAGAGGCTGCCGAATTCATCTAGGGTCGTTTGCACCAGCCCCTGCACCTGATCTTCGACTGCCACATCGCAGGCTACTGCGATCGCCACACCGCCGTCGGCAACGATCTCTTGGACAACGCTTTGAGCAAGTTCAATACGAATGTCAGCCACCGTGACCAGCGCCCCTTCTTGAGCTGCACGTAAACAGGCGCCACGGCCAATACCGCTGCCACCCCCAGTCACTACCACCACACGGTCTTGTAAACGCTTAGCCACCCTAAACCTCCATTACTTTGTATTTGCCGGACGAGGGAAGTACTCCATGTTCTGAAATGCAAATGACAACTCGCGCTTGGCGAAACGCCACCCTTCTGGGGTCAGTACAAATGCGTCGGTATAGTGGCCCACCGCAGCCGGCGAAAATGAATTAATAGGGCCCGGATCTAAACTGGCATCACCAAAGTGGCGATAAAGTGTTAAGTAAGTAACACCCGAGGCGTGCTCAGCATCTTGAACATCTATAAGCGTATTAGTGAGCACATGTCGCGAGCGCAACTTATCTGAGCGTTGCGCCATAGCAGCAGCAATCGCCTCTTGCCCCTGCAGCTTGCCGCCCACCGCGAGAATGCCGGTTTCACCAAACAACGCCGCGAACTCGGCATAGCGCCGCGTATCTATGTATACAGCATACGCAACGGACAAACGTTCACACTCCGCACGAATAGCACGAATTTCATCGTTGCTGAGACTCATAGCCCACCTCCTAAATCACAGGAGAGCATGTGATTACCGCCCCATGATGTCAAAACCAGTCGCCAGCCTAAATTCCCTTGCCATGCCGCCATAAATTCCCGCCTAGTGCTGGCAGGAGATCGATTCGGGCTGGTATCGTGAGCCACTGAAATTTTTCGGAGCAGAATTATGCGCACATGGAAAACTCTATTCGGTCTGGCGGCCGCGTTGTTCACTTGCGCCGGTTGCAGTAGCCAACCTGCATCCACAACCTCGGGCGAGGCCGATGCAACGACCAAATCGGCACCAACTCAAGCGGCCGCTAGAGCGTGGCAGGAAGTCTTACCCGGCGGTGAATCCATCTGCTCAGATGGTAGCGCCTACAAATTTCTAACCCGCCAAGGCGATCCAAGTAAATTAGTCGTCTACCTGCAAGGCGGCGGTGCCTGTTGGTTTCGCGGCAACTGCGATCCTGCGATGAAGCCGACCTATAATATCAACCTGGCACAGTTACGCGGCTACCAAACTGGCATATTCAATCTGGACAATCCAAGCAATCCGTTCAAAGACCACACTGTGGTCTTCGCGCCATACTGCAGCGGCGATGTACATATCGGTGCTAGCGATACCGAATATCCGGGACTAGAACCGGATCAGCCACCGCTGACTATCTACCACCGAGGCCGCGCTAATATGCAAACTGTGCTCGATTGGACATACGCAAATGTCACCGAACCCGAGACAATTTTCGTGACCGGCTCCTCAGCAGGCGCCATCCCCTCACCATTCTATGCTTCGCTAATCGCTGATCACTACACTGACGCAACGGTAACACAGCTCGGCGACGGTGCTGGCGGCTACCGCCGCATGAATAGCGATGCACGACCCCACGAAGCCTGGGGCACCTTTCGCTTTATCACCGAAGAGGCTGGGTTCGAAGGATTGGACAGCGACACAATGAATTACGAATCTCTGTACATCGCCGCGGCGCAGCGCCATCCCAATATACAATTTGCAGAATACGATGCCGCCCAGGACAGTGTGCAAAAACGTTTCCTTGCCTTATCCGGCCAACAAGACGTCGATCTGTTAGACGCGCTAACCGCCAATCAAGCGGATATTCGAGCTCAGGCAGACAATTTTCGCAGTTTCATTGCCGGCGGCGAATCCCATACCGTACTTGGCCGACCTGAGTTTTATACTTTTGCCGCCGACGGCACCAGCATCCGCGACTGGGTTGCTGCGCTAGCGAACAGTGAGGAAGTGGAGGACGTACGCTGCGTAAACTGCGATCAGGATGGCTATATTGACTAGCCATAACGCCGACCCCACCTAATTAGGGCAATAGAGCCAAGTAGAGTTGGCAAATCGCGCTTTTGCCGGACCCAATCTGCCATTATTCAGGTCACAGTACCCCAGCGTGACATAGTCGCAAAGGACAGCGATACTGTCGCTGAGGGTGCTGACTATGGAGGGGGTTGGCTTGGGCGTCTCTGATCTCGAGCATACCGCGACCTATATCGACACCGAGCTGGCAATGCGGTCCATGCATGATAATTATGAACCAAGCCTACCAATCCACTGGGCAATGGGCCGGTTCTTCGAGCATCGCGGCCTATTGCAATAATGCGCGCCGCAAACTAGCAAAAGAACAAGACGGTACAGTAGAGGATCCAGGCGCCGCTCTATTGAGGGCGATTTCTGATACCCCAAAATCAATTCAAACAGAGCAATGAGTTATGAAGATAGGCATTAACGGTTCAGGCATGGTGCAAAAAGCGTCGGTGCAAGCGATAACTGATCATGCTGCTGCGGCTGAGGCTCAGGGTTTCGCCCATTATTGGCTTGCCGAACATCCAAC
>Ga0163109_10001156_pt1 | contig 21022 bp, 18 predicted proteins | sample CRUFie1St13metaG_FD_108704 | JGI IMG/M metagenome (GOLD analysis project Ga0163109, IMG submission 108704) | Marine microbial communities from the Costa Rica Dome - CRUD Field 142mm St13 metaG | ecosystem: Environmental > Aquatic > Marine > Oceanic > Photic zone | place: Costa Rica: the Eastern... | reverse complement strand
TAAAACAGCAGATGTACTTGAAGACACAGTAAATCCATTAGCTTCTGCATCTCCACCACCTGCACTTGTTACGCAACCATCGTGATTAAATTGAAAACCTGCTATATCTGTATCAGAATTATAGTCAAGCATACCATTAGATAAAGTTAAACAGACACTTGCATTACATTCCTCATCACTATCATCATCTTCACAGAAATCATCTATACCGCAGCCTGATGCCCATGCATCCCCCATATCACATAAGTAAGAGCCAATTCCGTTATCATTACAGGTACCATCATCCAAGCAGGACTCACATGCTGGAGCAAATAGTTCTATAGGAACCTCGCATAGAGTTTCGGGATCACAGTCAGACCAACAATCTGTCCAGTTAACTATTTCGTTGCAAGCGTTCACCATACATTCATCAGATAAGTCATCACCACCAAACTCATCACAGAGCTCAACAGTTTCCCATCCAACACAATCTAAGATGCACTCGGGAGGGCCATCGTCACTGTCGTCGCCTCCACCGTCGTCGTCTCCACCGTCGTCATCTTCACAGTATGATCCACATGTACCCGCATCATACTCACTTGCTAAACATTCTACATCTTCAAAATCTAAACAATTACAGCTGCAACAATACCAATCTTCAAAATTTGATTCCTCAGACCCTTCGCAAAAAATCAAATCTGACCAATCGTCACCGTCATCTCCACCATCATCTCCACCGTCATCAGGGAGTCCACCACTACAGATAGATGCAAAAAACTCTACTGTTTCTAAGGTATAATCATCACATGTAGCATAACAATCATCTCCAATTGGATTGGCTTCAAAAAGAGCACATATATCTTCGAAACAACCCACCTCAGGATAATCTTCATAACCAATGCATGTACTCATACATTCTGGCGGTCCATCGTCAGTATCTTCACATGTTAAATCATCTTCGTTCCATGAACAACATACATCTTCACAGCTTGCTTGATCTGTATATTCTGTACATATATCTTCTATTTGAGTATTATCTTCAACAATTATCGTTCCAATCATTCCCATTGAAGCATGAGAACCTATACTGCAGATATAATCATAAGTGCCAGGAACTGTAAATGTCAAAGTACCTATATTACATGGGCCAGAACAGGCTGGCAACTCAAGCAATTCAGGTCCAGACGTAACTACTACATCGTGAAAACCACCATCATTAATAAATTCAACTGAATCATTAACGTTTATTGATAATGTTGAGGGTTGATAAGAAAAATTATTCGCAGTAACAGTATAGGTTTCTGCAAGTGAAAAAGTTGTAAAAAATAAAATCAATAGCATGTTAATCATTCTAAATATCCTTTATGTTAATTTAAGCGCAAAAAAACAAATGCACGTTTTGCTCGTTTTTGTAATTTATGCATTTATAAAATTAAAAAACAAATAAAAATTATAATTTTAAAAAACTAAACTTATTATTGACGATAATACGTGATATTTTAAATCTATTATTTTTAATTTAAAAAATTTATATCGCTCAAATCGCTCTAATCATTGAAAAGTATTTTAATTCAAAAAAAAAAGGCGTAATTAGAAAATTACGCCTTTTTGAACATATTCTGATGATACAGGGGTTTTACATCATGCCACCCATACCACCCATGCCACCCATGCCACCCATATCAGGCATTGCAGGAGCACCGGCACCCGCAGACTCTGGCTCAGGCTTATCACAAATAGCAGCTTCAGTGGTCAATAATAACCCTGCAATACTTGCCGCATTCTGAACAGCTGTTCTTGTAACTAATGTTGGATCAATAATACCAGCTTTAACTAGATCTCCATACTCATCCTTCCTAGCATCAAATCCATGAGATCCTTTCTTCTTTAAAATCTCATTAACAATTACTGCTGGCTCTAATCCGGCATTTGTAACTATCTGCCTTGCAGGTGCTGAAAGAGAATCAACTAGAATTTGTGCACCTAATGCAATATCACCTTCTAGTTTGTCAGCTTTCACTGCTTTTGAAGCTCTTAAAAGAGCAACTCCACCACCAGGAACAATACCTTCTTTAACTGCTGCCCTAGTTGCATGTAAAGCATCTTCAACTCTAGCCTTCTTTTCTTTCATCTCAACTTCTGTTGCAGCACCAATATTTATAACCGCAACGCCACCAGATAATTTTGCTAATCTTTCTTGTAGCTTTTCCTTATCATAGTCCGATGATGATTTTTCAATTTGTACTTTTATTTCATTTACTCTAGCCATAACCTCATTACTATCACCTTTACCCTCAACAATTGTCGTATTATCTTTGTCAATGGTTACGCTTCTAGCTTGTCCTAGATAGTCAAGTGTAGCATTCTCAAGTTTATACCCCTGGTCTTCTGATATAACTGTACCTCCAGTTAGCTTTGCAATATCTTCCATCATAGCTTTTCTTCTATCACCAAAACCTGGAGCTTTAACAGCAGCAACTTTAAAAGATCCTCTTAACTTATTCACAACAAGCGTTGCCAATGCTTCGCCTTCAACATCTTCTGCTAAAATAAGAAGAGATTTCCCTGCTTGAACAACTTTTTCAAGAACAGGTAATAAATCTTTCATATTACTAATTTTCTTTTCATGAATAAGAATGTAGGGATTTTCAAGCTCTGTTTCCATTGACTCTGCATTAGTAACAAAGTATGGAGATAGATAACCTCTATCAAACTGCATTCCTTCTACAGTTTCAAGAAAAGTATCAGTACCTTTCGCTTCTTCTACTGTAATAACTCCCTCATTACCAACTTTCTCCATGGCATCAGAAATCAAATCACCAATAGAGCTATCGTTATTTGCAGAAATTGTACCAACTTGAGCAATCTCTTCTTTGCTTGATACATTTTTACTTAAACTTTTTAAGAAATCTAGAACTTGTTCAACAGCATAGTCTATACCTCTTTTGAGATCCATAGGGTTTGCGCCTGCAGTAACATTCTTCAAACCTTGATTAACAATTTCTTGTGCTAATACTGTAGCTGTAGTTGTTCCGTCTCCTGCTACATCAGAAGTCTTAGATGCAACTTCTTTAACCATTTGTGCACCCATATTTTCAACTTTATCTTCTACTTCTACTTCTTTTGCAACAGTTACTCCATCTTTTGTAATAGTTGGAGCTCCAAAAGATTTATCAATTACTACATTTCTTCCTTTTGGACCTAAAGTAACTTTTACTGCATTGGCAAGAGTATCAACACCTTTTTTAAGGGCCGCTCTCGCTTCTGTATCATAATGTATTTGTTTTGCCATTTTTATTTAACTCCTTATAATCTTTTTATAATGTTGCTAAAATATCACTTTCTCTCATAATTAAAACATCATCACCATCCACAGTGATTTCAGTACCCGAATATTTTCCGTATAATACTTTATCGCCATTCTTGAGTGTCATTTTAACTAAATCTCCTGAATCACTAACTTTACCCGGGCCTGTAGCTAATACAGTACCCATTTGTGGCTTCTCTTGTGCTGTATCTGGAAGAATAATACCTGAAGCTGTTTTCTCTTCTGCTGGCTCAGGCTTTACAACAATTCTATCTGATAGTGGTTTTACATTCATTTACTCATTCTCCTATAAAATATAATTAAATTAAATTAAATTCATTTATTACTATCCTTTCAAAATCTATACCACAAGCATAAAGGTCAAACAATAATGACAAATAGTCAGTCATTATGACATACTTTACTTTCCTGTACTTCCAAATCCTCCCTTACCACGTGATGTATCTGATAATTTTTCAGTAAGCTCATAAGAGACTTTTGAGGAATCTGCGGCAACCAACTGGAAAAGTCTTTGACCTTTTTCAACTGTGTACTCATAATCTTTAATGTTATCACAACAAGCCATTATTTCGCCACGATAACCCCCATCAATAAGGCCAATAGAATTAGCCAACCTTAAAGGTGTTTTGGAAATGCTAGATCTTGGCATCAAATAGTATGCTTTTCCACCTTCAGGCTCACAAGAGACACCCAACTTGATAAGCTTTGTTTCACTAGGATTAAATGTCTGATTTTCTATGATATACAAATCTAGTCCTGCATCACCATCGTGAAAATGTCCATGATTTTGATAAAAAGTTTTAGCTACCTTGTTTAATGGTTTTATTTTTAACTTCATCTAAACTCCTTTAGGGATCAACCCAATCCCCATTTTCTTTAATTAAATCTATTAATGCTTGATCTGCAATATCCATCGGAACATCTTTTCTAATTATATCATGTTTCTTATACAGAGATATTTTACCAATTCCTGTTCCAACATAACCATAGTCAGCATCTGCCATCTCGCCTGGACCATTTACTATGCAGCCCATAATTCCTATTTTAAGTCCTTTTAAATGTTGCGTTTTAGATCTAATCAAGGCTGTGGTCTCCTGGAGATCAAATAAAGTTCTTCCACAGGATGGACATGATATATATTCAGTTTTTGAAATTCTAGTTCTGGATGCCTGTAAAATACCGAATGATATTTTATTTCTTTGTTCCAAAGAACTAGAACCTTTATTAGAAAGATAAATACCATCACCAAGTCCGTCTATAAACAGACCCCCTATGTCTGTCGCAGAATAAAGCTGAAGTTCTTCACTATTAATATTTTCATATTTTCGACGAATAATTACAGGTGTTTTACAATTGAATTCTAGCAGTTCAATAAATAACCTTCTTTGCTCAGACATGCCATGAGCATTATCCGTATCAATCAATAAAACAATATTTGAGTCTTTCTTTAGTTTTTCGATAACCTCTTTATTTATTTTGGACATTGTCATATGCAATATGTTTAATTGAGGATGAAGCTTTACACCCTCCAAGTATTGCCCTACATTTATTTCTGGATAATGTCTTTGTTTTCTTTCCTTTATCCAAGTAGAGTAATTTTGAACAACTCCAAGGGTACCAGGTATCTCAAAATTAATATTTTTATCGCCAATAAATATGAAGTCACAAGCAAAATCACTAATTCCCCATTTATCATCATCTTTAAAATACGTATATCCAATGTGACTGAGAGTCTCTTCTGTTATAATATCAACATTCAATAAATTAGCAGCAACTCTAGGGACATTTTCACCACCAATATTTAAAACAGTATCTGATTGTCTCGGTATATACTCAAATGGATTTATAGTAAAACCATTAGTAGCCAAGATATTATCGTGATTAATTCTATCAGTATATCTATTAACTAAAAATTTTGCAATAGGTATCTCGCATTCAGGCTCTTCAGTTAAAGAAACACGTATTGTATCTCCAATTCCATCTTCTAATAAAGTACCAATCCCAAGAGATGATTTGATTCTTCCATCTTCACCTTCACCTGCTTCAGTAACACCTAGATGCAATGGATAATTCATTCCCTCAGTTTCCATACGATTAATAAGGAGCCTATAAGCTTGAACCATTACAATGGGATTACTTGATTTCATTGATAATACAATTTGATTATAATTTTCATCTTTACAAATTCTGAGAAATTCTAATGCAGACTCAACCATTCCATATGGAGTATCTCCATAACGGCTGAGAATACGATCTGAAAGGGAGCCATGGTTAGTACCAATTCTCATAGCTGTGCCATATTCTTTACATACCTTTATTAATGGTAAAAATCTTTTTCTTATTCTTGAAATTTCAGCATTGTACTGATCATCAGTGTATTGAATGTAATTAAATTTTTTTCTATCTGCAAAGTTTCCAGGATTAATCCTAACCTTTTCAACTATTCTAGCTGCAATCTCAGCAGCATTCGGGGTAAAATGAATATCTGCAATAAGAGGAGTATTATAACCCCTTTTAAGTAATTCATTTTTGATATTTTGTAAATTTTCTGCTTGTTTTTTACTTGGAGCAGTGATGCGGACATATTCACACCCAGCTTCAATCATTCTTATTGATTGCTCAACTGTACCTTTAGTATCCATAGTGTCTGTTGTTGTCATAGATTGAACTCTAATTGGGTTATCGCCTCCTAAAGCTACATCTCCAATCTTAACTTCTCTTGATTTCCATCTTTTATAAGAGGTTAATGAATTACAATATTTATATTTCAATGACACGATATCATAATTTAATAAATAAGTAAAGTTTTAACACTTGAAAATTATATTTTGGTATGTAACTTTAAGTATTATGAGTAATTACCTAACAGCACCAAGAGCTTCTAAATCAATGCCAAAAGGCATACCATATATTATAGGCAATGAACTTGCAGAACGATTTAGTTTTTATGGAATGAAGTGCATCTTGATGGTATTTATGACAAAGCACCTAATGGATAGAAATGGACAAATAAATCCAATGAGTGATAATGAAGCGACTTACTGGTATCATATGTTTACATCTGCTGTATACTACACTCCTATTTTTGGAGCCATGTTATCAGATGCTTTTTTAGGAAAATATCGAACAATTCTTACGTTGTCAATTATCTATTGCTTAGGTCACTTTGCTTTAGCTCTGGACGAAACTCGCTTAGGCTTAATGATCGGTTTAACTTTAATTTCTATTGGAGCCGGAGGCATCAAACCTTGTGTATCTGCTCACGTAGGTGATCAGTTTGGAAAAACAAACTCATATCTTCTTGAAAAGGTGTTTAGCTGGTTTTATTTATCAATAAACTTAGGTGCTTTTATTTCAACTATGCTCACTCCAATCCTATTAATGAAATTTGGTTCTCAAGTTGCATTTGGTATTCCAGGGATTCTTATGTTGTTAGCAACAATAATTTTTTGGATGGGGAGAAAAGTTTTCATCCATGTTCCTCCTGGTGGTTTAAAGTTCTTAAAAGAAACATTTAGTAAAGAAGGGTTAACTGCAATTTCAAAACTACTTCCCATTTACATCTTTATTGCTATATTTTGGTCTTTATTTGATCAAACAGGATCAACATGGGTAGTTCAAGCAGAGCACTTAAATAGAAATTGGCTAGGGATTGAATGGCTTCCTTCTCAGATTCAGGCAATAAATCCAATAATGATTTTAATTTTTGCACCTAGTTTTGCTTATTTTCTTTATCCAAAATTAAACTCATTATTTGAGCTAACTGCTATAAAAAAAATAAGTATTGGTTTATTTGTAGCGGTGCCATCATTTATAATTATTGGAAACTTACAATCCCAAATTGACGCAGGCTTTACACCATCTATTGCGTGGCAGATCCTAGCATATGCCATTCTAACTGCATCTGAAGTTTTTATTTCAATTACATGCCTTGAATTTTCATATACGCAAGCCCCTAAAACCATGAAATCTTTTATAATGGGACTATTTCTTATGTCTGTGGCTCTTGGTAATACTTTTACTGCCGCTGTAAGTGCATTTATAGAAAATGATGATGGGACATTGATATTAAGTGGTGCTGAATACTTCTATTTTTATGCAAAACTAATGTTTGCAACAGCTGTTTTATTTTTGTTTATTGTAAAATACTATAAGCCAAAGACTTATTTGCATGATGAAGCATAGATATCTAGATTTCTTTCATATACTCTAAACTAAATGGTACAGGCTCAAATCCAAGAGAAAGATTAATTTTATACATTGGATTATTTTCCTCATTGTCAGTTCTGATTTCAGTGATACCTTTTTCAATTAGCTTCTCAATAGCTTTTATTTTAAGTGCTGTCGCAATTCCTTTTCTCCTGAAATCTTTTAAAACTCCAAGACCATTTGTCCATGCTTTATGTGGTTCAGACTTATAGTAAACTTCTAAATCAGTTGACCCGATATACTTACCATCTTTAACCGCAACAATCTCAGTACCATAATAATTTTTCTCAAAGTCTTTCTGTATTTTCAATGCCTGCTGAAAAGGAGTCCTTGTATGCTTAACTCCATTTGGGATAGGAAAATCTTGATGATATGTCCAAGTCAATTCTTCTAAATTTTTATAGTGATTTGGCCAATCTTGCATTTCTTCTTTTGAATCATAAAAGTCTATTCCAAACAATTTTAACTTTTTTATTAAGGGTTGATATTTTTTTAAATCGATATTTTTAATTTTACATGAATACTCCCTGTTTGTTTGAACATGTTTAAAGCCTTTTGAAATTAAAAAATTTCTTACTAAATCATAATTTGAATGTTCATAAACATTAGTATAAATTTTATTGCAATGAAACTTATCTATTTCTTTTCTCATTGCATTGTAAAGAAGTAATCTTGATTCTTCTAAGTTAAACTTAGGATCAATATTCATTGTAAAAAATGTTGTTCTACAATTTTCTTTACGGCCTTGATTATAATAAATTGCGCCTACTATGGATTCATTGTTATATAGTAGGAATCTATCTCTGACAAGATTTTTATCCCTTAAATACCAGTCTCTCTTATCATCATCTGGATGGTCAATTGAATCGTGATTAACTAGATTATCAATTCTAGCTAATTCAATAAACTCTAAATCAGTTTCTTTGAACTTTCTTATTTTGAGCACTATTCTTCTCTAATTATAGCAATCTTACCTATACCATTTTTATTTTCAGAATGAGATGATGTAACTATGTATATTCCAGAGCTAAGGTAATTCCCATTAAAATTTTTACCATCCCATAAATACTCTGAAAAACTATTATTTTTGTATTCATAGACTAGTCGACCTCTTAAGTCCATCACCTTTACAGTGCTGCCAATTGGGAAATTACTAATTGCTACTTGTTCATTTTTGGGGACTAAAAATGGATTATGACTAAAACTTAAATCATATTTTCCTCTATTTGGTTCTTGAAATTGAGTAAAAGGAGTTTTTAAAACTGTAATTCCTAAATCAGTACCGATATATGCTTCACCAGTATTTGTATTAAAGTCAATATCATAAACAACATCAGACAATAAACCACTATTTGATTGCCTAAAGCCGATATAAGATGGCCAGTATTCAGTGTAACTTGTTTCAGATAATATCACCCTTATACCACTATGTCGAGTTGTTACCCATACATTTGAGTTTTCATCACATTTAACACGATCACCTTTAGAAAATTGAGACTCTATGAAATAATCTAAGTTTGATATTGCTGATAATTGATTATTTAAAATAGTATATCCTTGAAGACCAGATGCAGTTAAAACCCATAAGATATCTAGCTTATCATAGTTGCATATATCTAAAGATAAAACATCAACATTTGAACCACCCAGTAGTTCATTGCTATTACCAGGCTCTACTAATTGATTATTATTATTTAAATATCTAATACCTCCACTCGAATACAATTCATTGCCAGCTAAATTGTTTTCCCTATCAAAGCCAATCCAAATTTGTCCATTTTTATCAAATGTTATTTCTTGGGGCAAGTAATATGGTTGATCTTCTATATTTAGGCCACCCCAAAGTTCTGAGTTGGGATTGTAATATGTAATGATTTTACTATACAACTCATTGTATGGATTAACTATATATAATATACCATTATTTTCTACAATTTGATTAATCACCATATAGTTTGAGTTCCAAGAAGGATTGTATACTCCATTCAATCCACCTAACACACCAGTATTTTCACTATTAAAAATATTAACTATTTGTTGATTATTGAGGTCAATTTCAACTACACCACCACTTCTATCGCTATTGGGAAAAAGCCCGCTGTTAGAAAATATAATATTTGAATTTTCCATTTCTATTATACTTGAAGGAGAAAAATTACCAACTACGTAGTCAATTGATATTCCATTGAAAGACTCATTTGTATTATAACTATTTATATTATTTTCTGGTATGTAATTAAAATATTTGCCATCTTTATAATGTAATATTGATGAATAGCTATTATCTTGCTCAGAAATCATGCCTGCAGCAACAAATCCATTATTTTCAAGGACTTTGATACTTGTATATTTATCGATGGAAGGAGTATCCAACACAACATTCACAGTTTTACCTATCATTGGGATAATTTTCAAACCTTGGTTTAAAATAGAACAAAAAATATAATCATTAAAAAAAAATCCTTTAACATATCGACTAGAATCTAAAGGAAAAGTTTTAGTAATATTAAATTGGTTAACTGTAATATCATATTCTAATATAGCAATTTCATCGTTGAGAATTAGTCCCAATGAACTTGCATCTAAATTAAATAAGTTAACAAACTTACTACTACTATATGGAAGATTCAGAATTATTGAACCATTTAAATTCATAATATCAATTGTATTATCTTGTCCATTAGTAAAAACAAAAAAGTCAGATAAAAAAATTGAAGATAAACAGTTCATATAATAATCTTTTACCTCCCAAGATGAAGGTAGCTTTAAATTAGAATCTAAATCAGCAAAATTTACTTCATTAATTGTTGTTAAAAATATTTTATCTTCTGATACATCTAAATCAACAAAAATATCATCTGATGCAATACCCTGCTTTAATACATAATAATCTAAGTATGTAGGTCGTCCTTTAAAATCATATATAAAGTCAAGTACTCCGAGGCTTCCTTGACTTAGATAAGAGCATAAATAATGGTCAGAGTTATTAATACTAACACTTTCACAGCTATTTAATTTATCAATATCTAAATAGGTAAAATCACTAATTAATTGATATTCTTTATCTAACACAATTATTGAATTATCATTATCAAATATCCAAATATTTTCATTTATATCAATTTCAAAACTTTCAACTTGATTAAGATTGTGCATCCTTTTTAAGTCATAACGATTAACTTCATTACCATTGAAATCATATTCAACAATCACACTATTATAAAGAACTAGAATACGATTATTTATTCTAGCTAAATCATTGGGATTTAATTCTGATCTTATGTATGACCAATCATACTGACTGGCATTCAATGGAAATATTGATAAGAGTAAAATAAGAGTGATTAAATGAAAAAACTTGTTTAAATAGAATGAAATTATTTTATATCCTCAAATATAGATATCATTTTAAATGCTGACTCCATAACTTCATGACCTTTATCTTTCTTACCTGATCGCTCGAGTGCTTGGTCAACATTATCTGTAGTTAATATTCCAAAAATTATTGGTATCTCAAACTCTAAAGTAAGATTCTGTATTGCTCTAGTACATTCTTGAGATATAAAATCAAAATGCTTAGTTTCTCCTTTAATCACTGCTCCTAAAGTTACAATAGCATCTGAATTCATTTTTTCTGCAACTTTCTTTACTGTGGCAGGAATTTCAAAAGCTCCAGGTACAGTAATAATTGATAAATTACCATTACTGTTTTCACTAAATGCACGCTTGGCGCCATCAGTTAATTGATCTGTTACTATTTTATTAAATTCGCTAACTACAATTACAATATTATAATTATTCTTCATCTTTATCCATTGATAGAAAGTGACCCAATTTTTCTCTTTTAGTTCTTAAATAAGAATCATTAACGCAGTTTGATTCAATTTCAATTGGTTCTCTTTTTGTTATTTTTAAACCATAACCTTCTTCAAGGCCAATAATTTTTCGAGGATTATTTGTTAATAATCGCATTTTCCTAATATTGCACTCCCTCAAAATTTGAGCTCCAATGCCATATTCTCTAAGATCAGCCTTAAAACCAAGTTTTTCATTAGCCTCAACAGTATCAAACCCTTTATCCTGCAATTTGTATGCAAGAAGTTTATTTTTTAATCCAATACCTCTTCCTTCTTGTCGTAAATATATTAGTGCTCCTTTTCCAAAAGACTCAATTGCTTTCATAGCCTCTTCTAGCTGAGAACCACAATCACATCTTAGAGACCCGAAAATATCACCTGTAAGACATTGTGAATGAACCCTAACTAGCACTTCATCATCTTCTTCAATATCGCCCTTAACTATAGCTACATGATGATCACCATGAATAGTATCTTCAAATAATTTTAACTTAAAATCACCGTATTCATTTGGAAATGGAATTTCTAAAAGCTCTTCAACTAACTTATCTTTCTTGCGTCTATATTCTATTAACTCGGCAATTGAAATTAATTTTAAATCATGTTCCTTTGAAATTTCTTTTAATCTATCAAGTCTTGCCATAGATCCATCTTCATCAACTATTTCAACCAATAATGCACATGGGCTACACCCTGCTAATTTTGCGATATCGATACTTGCTTCAGTATGACCTGCACGCTGTAATACCCCACCTGTTTTTGCAACTAAAGGGAACATATGACCTGGTCTTGCAAGATCAGAAGGAACAGATTTTTGATTATTTATAACCTGAATTGTTTCCCACCTATCTCTAGCTGAAATACCAGTTGTAGTATTAGCTCTTGCATCAACACTTACTGTAAAATTAGTGCCTTGAGACTCAGTATTTGATGCAACCATCGGACCTAACTTTAATTCTTTACTTCGTTCTTCAGTTATTGCTACACAAATCAAACCTCGAGCATGTTTCATCATAAAATTAATATCTTCAGGATTAACTTTATCTGCGGGAATAATTAAATCACCCTCATTTTCACGATCTTCATCATCAACTACAATCACCATCTTTCCATTTCTTATATCCTGAAGAGCTAAATCAATATTTTTAAATTTGTCTAATGTATTCATCATTTAATAATCCCTGAAAAATTTTCAATAAATTTGCCTACCATATCTGTTTCAATATTAACCTTTTGTTTTATTTGATAACCTGACAAAATTGTATTTGATAGGGTATGAGGAATAAGAGCTACCTTAATACCAACATCACTTATCGATGCAATCGTTAACGAAACTCCGTCAATAGCTATAGATCCCTTTTCAATACAATATTTTTTAAATTTTGGCTCAATTAAAAAATCAATCTCTGTCCATTCATTTGTTTGATTAATATTTATAACTTCAGCTTGCGTATCTACATGCCCTTGAACTAAATGTCCACTAACTCTTTGGTTATACACCATTGCCCTTTCAAGGTTAACGTTAGATTGGTAATCTAAATTTCCTAAATTAGAACGATTTAGAGTTTCTTGAATTATATCAACATAAAATAAATTATTTTCAATTTTGGTGACTGTTAAGCATACACCATTAACTGAAATACTATCACCTATCAAAACATCAGACAAAACTTTTTTACAAGATATTGCGATCTTTTTGCTTTGATCAAGGGTGTCAATTTTTTCTACACATCCAATTTCTTCAATTATTCCACTAAACATTCAATTTCTTTCTTTTGATATATTATTAATTTATCATCACCAAGCATTTCTTGATTTATACAATTCCAAGAATTATCTAGAATTATAGGATTTTTCATATCATTCCCATCTAGAATTCCTGGGGCAGTATATTCATATAACTCATCAATCAACCCTTCATTAAAAAATGATTGAAGAATACATGGACCTCCTTCAACGAGGACTGAAGTAACTCCATGGTTTGCAAGCTTCTTTAAAATATCTTTAGGAGATAGCATATTATCTTTTTCTTCAACTGCAATAAATTTACACTGAGAAGTTTGATTATCAGAGAATTGTTTTGCAGAACACAATATAATTGATTCTGCCTCTCTATCATTAAAAATTTTTAAATTCTGAGGTAATGTTCTATTTGTATCTGCAATTACTCGAATTGGATTTTTACCACTTGCCAAACGAACTGTTAAACTAGGATTATCAACAAAAGCTGTGTTCCTACCGATTAATATAGCATCAACTCTTGCACGCAATTCATGAGTATGCTTTTTGGACATATCATTAGTTATCCAAATACTACTTTTATTATCAATTCCCATAAGTCTATTTTCTGATTGAGCTACTTTGCAAATTACCCATGGCAGTCCAGTTTTTACCCATTTATAAAAACCTTTATTTAAATCCATTGCTTCTTTTTCAAGGACACCTAAATGAGTTTTTATATTCATTCGATTTAATTCTTCAATTCCCTTGCCAGATATATCAGGATTTGGATCAATATTTGCAATATAAACTTCTGAAGCTCCATTATCTTTCAAGAATTTTGTACATGGAGGAGTTTTTGAATCTATATTACATGGCTCAAGATTTACATATACTGTACAATCTAATGGATCCTTAATAGCATTTCTAAAAGCCATAACCTCAGCATGAGCTTCTCCAAATTTTTGATGATAGCCTTCACCAATAATTTCACCATCTTTTACAAGAACGCAACCAACCATTGGGTTTGGAGATACAAAACCCCTACCTTGCTCGGCAAGTTCAATTGCTCTTGCCATATAACTTTCATGAGTTAACATTTTATTTTTTATTCTCTATATTAAATTGTCTTGAAAATTCGTATCCGACAATTCCAGTAGCTACTGACACATTCAGGCTTTGCTTAACTCCTCGCATAGGAAGTTCTATATGCGTATCAGCTAAGCTAGCTAATTGTTCAGAAACTCCACTAACTTCATTGCCGACAATGAAGCATAAAGGAAAATTATAATCTGATGTATAAATATTACTAGAACTATGTGTTTGCTCAATAAGAACTAAATTTTGACCAGATGACTTGATTCGTTTTGCTATTTTTATTGTATCTTCATGATATTCCCATGGAACTGACTCTTCTGCGCCAAGAGCAGTTTTATGTAAATCATCCCTGGGGGGATATGCTGTATATCCTGTTAAATAAATTTTGGATGCCCCAAATCCATCTGCTGATCTAAAAATGGAACCGACATTATGTACCGAGCGAACATTCTCAACTAAAATTGATATTGGAAGACGCGAAATAAATGATACTTCTTCTAATGTAGGGCGATCAGCTTTGAGCTCATCGTTAGTTCTTTTAATCCTCATTTTTTTAAAGGGATATTAAATAAATTAACATCCTCATGAGTCTTTTGTTTGAAGTCAGTTACAAAAATTTCAACAATAGAATTTTTTTTCTTATTCTTGATTATCTCTTTAGTGTAAAACTTTATGTCACCAGAATCTGACAACTCGCTATATAAAACTTCTTTTTGCAACTTATTTTCCTTATCAAAAAATTGTTTCTTATGAACTATGAAGTCAATTAGGTCAATCCAAAAGAGGATATATCCGCTTTTATTTTTGACCTTAACTATCTTGCATGATAATCCATTTATAACATCATCTTCTAAAAAACTTAAATCTTTTTTTAATAAAGAAAGCGGCATTGTTATAGATGATAAATCTACTTTTTGCGAAGATTTTTTACCGGTTAAATCTTTTATCTTACCTGACCTAGGCATTCTTATCCATTTTTTTTCTTTTCCATCTTTGTAGGTATGGACCCATAGCTGCCTACTTTTTTTCTTTCCTTTAGGCTTTTCCTTAATGTAAATAAGTTTATATTTATTTTGATCGAGTTGCCATAAAACAGATATTTGAAGATTAGTCTTTTCTAATTTATTATTCTTATCTTTAGAATTAATTTGAATTTGCATTTCATGGTCAATACCGTCTATTCGCTTAATAGCTTTCTCCAAAATTTCACTTGGAGATAAGTCATTAGCGGATATAGCAGATTGCATTATTAAAAAAATTGATATAGATTGTATATATTTTAGCATACTTAAATTTAAACTTTAATTTATAATGATAACAATCGATTCTTTGTTCCATAAAATATGAAAAACAAAAGAAATATTATTATTTTTGCAAATGGTGAATTACCCACATCAAAAAAAGCTAATAAAGAGTTATTATCTAATAAATTTATTCTATGTTGTGATGGGGCAGTTTTTAAAGCTGAAAGTTTATCGCTTGAACCAGATTTGATTATTGGCGATTTAGACTCAATTGATAATAATATCAAAAAAAAATACAAAGATAAAATCATTAAAATAGAAGATCAAGATTCAAATGATTTATATAAAGCATTGCATTGGGCAGAAAGAAATAATGTAGAATCCGTATCTATTATAGGAGCTGATGGAGGAAGCGATGATCATTTCTTGGGAAATTTATTTATAATACTTGAGAATGATTTTAATTTTAAAATTAAATTAATAACGAATAATGGTCAATTCAACCTTACTAATAGTCAAGAATTTTCATCAGTTGAAAATCAAAGAGTATCTTTATTCTGTTTAGATAAAGAAGCTAAAATAACAAGCTATGGATTAAAATATAAACTTAAAAATTATCAATTTAATAATTTATACGGTGCAACATTAAATATTGCGAAAACAAAAAAATTTAAAATCGAATGTGATTCTCCAAAAACAAAAATATTAGTGTATAGATCAAATGAAAAAACTAGATAAAAATAATTTTAATAGCTGGAAGGAATATTACTTCGAGTATCAAAGATCTCTTTGTGAGAATTACTATATTCCATTTTTGAAAAAAAATAATATAGAGCTAAAAAATAAGCATATTCTTGAGATAGGATGTGGAAATGGCGGTTTTATAAGTGCCTTTGGAAAGTTTTCTGATAATTGCGTAGGTTTTGACCTTAAAGACTTAAAATGGGAAAAGACCAATGTTACATATCATCAACTTGATGTATTTGATGATGAATTAATAAATAAATTTGATTCAAAATTTGACATCATCATTCTTAGAGATGTAATTGAACATCTAGATAATTCTCAAACTAACAAATTATTTGGTCAAATTCAAAAATTATCAAATTCAAATACTGTTGTATTAATTACATTCCCCCCATTTTACTCGCCATTTGGACTTCATCAACAAGTCCTCTTAAAATCTATACTTAGATTTATTCCATATCTTAGTGCAATACCTAAAAGTCTTATTAAGCTGCTTATCAAAGATGATAATAACAAAGAAGGAGTAGATGAACTTTTGTCTCTTTATGATTCAAAAAAAACAATTAGTATGTTTTATAGATTAATGAGTCAGAATTTTTATAATATTATTGATGAGGAGTTTTTTTTTGTTAGACCATCTCATGAAATTAGATATGGTATTAAAACAATTAAATCAAGAGTATTGCAACATATTCCTTTGCTAAGGGAATTTTTCATTACTGGCACAATTTTTCTAATTAAAAAATACTAAGAATTAGTCATTTTAAGATACCAAACTCATATAGCTGTTTAGCGGTATCAATTATTGCTTGATTAACTTTTTTAGGCTTCCACTTTAATATTTTTTTTGCATTATTTGAATTTAGTTTATTCTTAAAACCCAAGTAGAATAAAACTATTTTTAATTCTTTATCAAATATCGCTAAAATTTTTACGAGAAGATTAGGAGCAGTAAACTTTGGAGCTTTATCGAAATTATATGATCTCAAAATATTAGATATATCTTTAAACCATAAACTTTCTGAAGACAGTAAAAATCTTTTTCCAGCCGCTTTGGTATTTATCATAGCCTCTATATGCATATCAGCAACATCTTTAACATCAACTAAATGTACCCCAAATCTAGGAACCATTGGTGTTGACCCGTCTAGTAATTTTTTTACAACTGTATTGGATACTCCAACATCTTTAGATAAAGATGGTCCAACAACTATAACAGGATTGACACTACATACCTCTATATTTTTAGATTTATCTAATTTACTTACATATTCCCACAAAAACTTCTCTGCCATAGTTTTACTAATATCATAAGGACTAATATTCAGATTATTTAAATCAGTCCAATTTGTATCATCTAACTCTTCTTCTTTTGAACCTGCTCCAATAGCAGAAAACGAAGATGTCATTACAAATCTTTTTACATTATTTTTTATAGCTGAATTAAGGCATCTTTCTAGACCATTAACAGCTGGTTCAATTAAATCGTCTGGATTATTTGAAAGTAATAGAGATACAGGGGATGCTGTATGTAAAACATATTTACATCCAATTAATGCATCATCCCAACCATCATCTTTCAATAAATCTAATTGACAGAATTCAAGTTTTTGATTACAGTCAACAACTTTTGAAATGCTATCAATAATTTCCTGTTTACGATCTATTGACCTTATAGATGTTTTAACGAAATAGCCTTTTTTAATCAGTTTAGCAATGCAATGGAGGGCTATGTACCCAGATCCACCACTAACAAATACTTTATCCATTTAAATACTATTTTAAGAAGCCATTTTTTTACAAAATTTTTCAAAAACATCTAATACATAATCAATATTTTTTTTCTTAATATCAATAGATAGAAACAATGCTTCGTAAGCGGATGGAGGGAAATAAATTGAATTATTTAAAAAATGTCGATGTAGAAGGTTGTATCTTTCAACACATGCTTTTGATATATCTTTGTAATTATTAACAGGTTTTTCACTACAAAAAATACCTATCATTGAACAATACTTATTCACTATCAACGGATAATTATAGTACATTGAAATTTCTATTAAACCATTTGAAAAATAATCAGTTGATTCATTCAATATATCATATATTTTTTTATCTTTTAATTGATTCAGCATAGCTATTCCAGCAGACATTGAAATAGGATTACCCGATAAAGTTCCAGCTTGATAAATAGAGCCTTCTGGTGCTATTTGTGACATAATTTCTTTACTTGCACCATATGCACCAACAGGTAGTCCTCCCCCAATCACTTTGCCGAGCGTTGTAATGTCTGGATAAACCTCTAATATATCCTGGGCTCCACCATGTGAAACTCTAAAGCCTGTCATAACCTCATCAAATATCAATAATGCATTATTTTCTTTTGTTATTTTTCTTAGACCTTCAATAAACTTTTTGTTAGGTTTTATAACCCCCATATTACCTGTTATTGGCTCAATAATTACAGCTGCAATTTTATCTTTATTATCTTTAAATACTTGTTTGACCTGATTGATATTATTAAAATCTAATGTTATTGTTGAATCAACAACAGATTGCGGGACACCAGGACTATTAGGCTGATCAAAAGTTGCCAAGCCAGATCCTGCATTGGAAAGGAATATATCTGCATGTCCATGATAACATCCTTCAAATTTAATAATCAAATCTTTACCAGTAACTCCTCTGGCAAGTCTTACAGCACTCATTGTTGCTTCTGTTCCAGAGTTAACAAACCTTAATCGCTCAATGGATTTGACCGCATTTATAATTAGCTCTGCCAAGGTATTTTCACCTTTAGTTGGTGTACCAAAAGAGGTACCTAATTTTGCAGTTTTTATAATGCTATCTCTAATTTTTTTATTATTATGGCCAAGAACTAGAGGGCCCCAGGAACAAGTAAAATCCAATAGTTTATTATCATCTTCATCATAAATATATGGACCATTACCTTTTTTTATAAAATGAGGTGTCCCACCAACAGCTTTGAAAGATCTAACAGGACTATTCACGCCACCTGGCATTAATTTCTTTGCTTTTTTGAAGAGTTGCTCTGAGTTTTTATTATTTATATTCATATTAAATTCATTTATTATTTTTCGCAAAATCTTTAGCGAAGTAAGTTATAATCATATCTGCACCAGCTCGTTTTATAGAAAGTAAAATTTCATTCATAGCAGACTTTTCATCAATCCACCCCATTTTTGATGCAGCTTTAATCATTGAATATTCACCACTAACACTATACGCAGCTATTGGTATATGTATTTTATTTTTTAATTCATTGATTACATCTAAATATGATAAAGCTGGTTTTATCATAACAATATCTGCACCTTCTGATATATCTTGTAAAACTTCTTTAATCGCCTCTTTTTTATTAGCTGAATGCATTTGATATTTTTTTCTATCTCCAAATTCAGGCTCTGATTCAGCTGCCTCACGAAATGGACCATAAAATGACGATGCATATTTAGCAGAATAACTTAAAATAGGTAAATTTTTAAATCCATTATGATCAAGACAGTATCTTAATGACTCAACAACGCCATCAATCATACCTGAAGGCGCAATCATATCAGCTCCGTTATTGGCGAGTGATAATGCCTGCTTATTTAAAAGTTTTAATGTAGCATCATTATCAAGGTTTTTATTCTTAATTACACCACAATGACCATGTGAAGTATATTCGCACATGCATAAGTCTGTTATTAGAAGTATATCTGGAAAATGTTTTTTAATTTCCCTTAAAGCTTGTTGAATTATACCATCGTTTGCAAAAGCTGAAGAGCCAATTTCATCTTTATTATCTGGTATTCCGAATAAGATGAATGATTTGATTCCCACATCAATAGCTGATGAAATCTCTTTTAAAGCATTATCGATAGAAAGTTGATAAATATCAGGCATTGATTTAATCTCACTTTTTATATTATTTCCAGCTTTTATAAAAATAGGAAAAATCAAATAATCTTTAGACAGTTTTGTTTCTGAAGTAAGGCTTCTCAATACTTCACTTGATCTTAATCTTTGGTTTCGAAATATTATATTTTTAATATCACTCATAATTATAATTTATTAGTTTATTAGCTGATTTCATTGCATTTAGAATATTGTTCTCTAAAGAAATTCCTCCAATGTAATTACCAGTAAATGTTAAGCCGTTTAAATTTCTTTCAATTTTTTTTAGTGAATTAAGATGATTTTGATAATCAAGTGAATATTGTGGTATAGATTGAGGCCAATATTTATGCTCCACATAAACAGGTTGATTTATAATCCCATAAATACTTTTTAAGTCAGTTTTTACTAATTTTATGATTTCTTTTTTACTAAGGCTAGCTAGAGAAGGTTGTCGACTACCTCCTATGAAAACTGTCAAAAGAGTTTCATCTTTAGGGGCTCTATAATCAAACATCGAAGACAAATAAAGAACTCCTAATATATTTTTCTTTTCAATTTCAGGAACTAATAAACCAAAACCATTTATTGGTAAAGGAATGTCTTTTTTTTTGTAGGACAAAGTAATTGTACTTAATGGAGGATAATCTATGTTGATATTATTTTTTAAATCATTTGGGTCTTGATCAGTCAATTTCAACTCGTTCAATTTGTGTGTAGGAATTGTTACAACTACTTTATCATAAACTCTAGTAACGATTTCATTATTAATTGAAATTTTCAATGAAAATTTTGAGTCAACATTATCTATACTAATGACTTTAGAATTTAAGCATATTTGTTTTTCCAGCAAATTAGATAGAGAAATAATTAATTCTTCCATTCCAGATTTAAATGATATTATTGACCTTTTAATTTGATTAGGAGTTTTTTTTGATTTG
>Ga0163109_10001155_pt1 | contig 21029 bp, 21 predicted proteins | sample CRUFie1St13metaG_FD_108704 | JGI IMG/M metagenome (GOLD analysis project Ga0163109, IMG submission 108704) | Marine microbial communities from the Costa Rica Dome - CRUD Field 142mm St13 metaG | ecosystem: Environmental > Aquatic > Marine > Oceanic > Photic zone | place: Costa Rica: the Eastern... | reverse complement strand
TTCTTCCTATAGAGCCGTGGTAGACCACCACGTTGATAGGCTGGGTGTGGAAGTGCGGTAACGCATGTAGCTGACCAGTACTAATAGCTCAATTGGCTTGATTTATGCACTGAAAAAAATTTTAAAATTTTCAAAATTGTGATATTTGATATTATGTTACTCTCAAAAATATGTTACTGCATATAAACGCTTTAAGGGCTATAAGCGTAGTTTTAGTCGTCTTTTATCACTTCAATATAAGTTTTTTTCAATTTGGTTTTCTTGGTGTTGATATATTTTTCGTAATCAGCGGGTATTTGATTGCAAAGATTATCTCTGAAGAATTTAAAATTACAAAAAAATTTGATATTTTTAATTTTTTTTTGAGAAGAGCAAGACGACTGTTACCAGTAATTTTTTTCTTTATAATATTATCTATCATAACTGCATATTTCTTAAATTATGATGACAAAATTTTTTTATCAAAGTCTATTTTTTCAAATATTTTATTAATACCAAATTTCTTTTTTTGGATTAATGATATAAATTATTTTTCGGAATTTTTGATTAATGCAAATTTTTTAAAACATACATGGAGTCTTGGAGTTGAATACCAATTTTATTTTCTATTCTCTCTAGCTTTTTTGTTTTTTAAAAAAAATATTAAATTTTTTATTTATTTAGTTTTTTTTACTTCTTTAATTTTAGACTATCACTTTATAAATTCAAAACCATCAGCATCATTTTATTTAATTCCTACAAGATTGTGGGAATTTTTTTTCGGCTCAATTTTTTTCCTAGATAAAAAAAAATTTTTAAATTTTTTTAATAAGGTAAAATTTTTAGATTTATTTCTTTTAATTGTTATTTTACTTAATATTTTTTTTCTTAATGAAATAAACTTGTTTTTCAAAAAGTTTTTTGTTGTCTTCTCTTCAGCCATTTTAATAGCCTTTTATAAGGGGAAAAATACCTTAGAAAATCTATTAAGTAACAAATTCTTAAATTATATTGGTTTAATAAGTTTTAGTCTTTATTTATGGCACTACTTTTTATTTAAATTATTAGATTACTATAATTACAACTTATCAATTTTTTTAATATTCATTGTTTCAATCTTTCTATCTGTTTTCACCTACCATTTTATTGAAGTACCATTTCGAAAAAAAGAATTTTATTTAAATTTAAATTTAAAATTATTTAGCATTATTTTCGCACTAATAATTTTTTTTACAGGTTTAATACAAAATGATTTATTGGGTTATCACAAATATGATAAAGAATTCATAAAATCATTTGATACAGATGATAGATTTAAAAAATGTCACGCAATCAATTTTGATGTTAATAGAGATTACAGCGAGTGTTACATAGGAAATATTCAAAAAAAAAATGTCGATTTTATATTAATGGGGGATAGTATTGCATTTAGTCTTTCTCAAGCTTTCAATATTTTTGGAAAAAATAAAAATTTAAAAGGTGTTTTTTTCTCTCAGGCATCATGCCCATCTCTTAAAGGAGTTAATTTTTTTCAAGACAATAAAGAAAGAAAAAAAATATGTGAAAAATTTAACAATAATATCTTCAATTTTATTAAAATAAATAATATCAAAACAGCTTTTTTAATATCTAATTGGGAAAATTATTTAAATAATTCAATATTTGATGATAGCCAAAACTTTGAATTAGAAGAAGAAAAATTTTCCACTATAGAAGAAAAAAGACTCTCAATTTTGGAAGTTGGTTTGAAAAAAACCTTAAGTGAACTTCGATTGCATAATGTAGAGGTAAAAATTTTTAATCAATTACCGGTGCTAAAATTTCAAAATGCTAAAAAAATTGCTTATAAAGAAATTCAACTTAAATTACAAAATGAATTTGAAACTGATAATAAGAAAATAGGAACCTTTCTTTTTAGCAAGAGTGATTTCTTAAATTTTAAATCTAAAACTGATCGAATGTTAAAGCAAATATTTTCTAATGATGAATTAATAGACGTTACAAACTATTATTGTGAAAAGTATTGTTCAGTAACAAAAGACAAGAAATCTTTGTACAATGATAACATTCATTTTTCAGGAAATGGGGCAAAATACTTTTCCTCTATTTTACAAGATATTTTTTAGAATATATACAATTTAACTGCTCCTTAAATATAATAAAAAATTAATTATTATTAAGTCTTTTTTTTAAGAATAAAGATAAACATCCTTACAAATAGGTATATCTAAAATTAATTAAATTTCTAAAGATTATAATAAAAACCAACTCAAATTTTAATTATAATTCTTTTCAATTTTTTTTTATTGAATAAAGATTTATTAAAAAAAAAATTTAATTTTTTCTCTTCATAAATTTGATCTAATTTTGGATTTTTACACAAATCCACCAAGTTTAAAAATATTCTTTTTCTCTCTGCCTCTTTTAATATTTCAGCATTAATCCCAATTAATTTTATTCCTCTCAGTATAAATGGTAATAAATATAATTTTGTTATTTCTCCAGAAACATTTCCTACTAAATAAATATTTCCTTTTTTTTCAACTTGCCTGTAAGCAGATTTAAGTGCATCTCCACCAACAGTATCGATTACAGCCGAATATTTTTCTTTTAGCAAAGGTAAGTTAGTATTATTAATTAAGTCTTTTAAATTAATTACCTCATTTGCACCTATTTTTTTTAATTTAATACTTAAATTTTTTGTTCTTGTACAAGCCACGATTTTATACCCCCAAGATTTAAGGATTATTATTGAAATAATACCCACTCCACTCGAAGCGCCAGTAATTAAAATAGGTTTTTTTCCAATATTATCTTTTTTTATTTTTAAAGCAGTAAGCATAGCAGTAAAACCTGCTGTACCTATTACCATTGATTTTTTTAAGGTCATTTTTTTTGGAAGAATATCAACCCAATTTTCTTTGACCTTTACATATTTTTGAAAACCGCCTGGATTATTAAGTCCCATTGGTCTTGCGAGTACAAAAACTTTTTGTCCAATTTTAAATTTTTTAGATTTCGATTCAATTATAATTCCTGAGACATCTATTCCAGGGGTATGAGGAAATTGTCTCACTAACCCTGGATTTCCTTTTATTACTAATAAATCTTTAAAGTTAATAGAAGAATAACTAGATTTAATCAAAACCTCACCTTTGTTTAATTTAGGTATACTGTCATAAAAAATTGAAATTTTAGTCTTGTTATTTTTTTTCTCTATTAATAATTTATTATTTTTTTTTTTCATATTTTAAATTTACTTGGAATTATAAAGAAAAATTTGCCTGAACATGTCATTTTTTTATTGAAAAGGATAAAACTTTCACACTGAAAAGTTCCTTTTTTTATCTTAATGATCTTTGAATAAATTTTTAAGTTTCCTGTTTTATTTATTTTATTTTGAAGTCTGGTGCTTATATTTGTTATTATACATCTTTCATTGACTTTATTTAAACTTTTGTAAATAAGGTAAACAGTTGTCTGCAACATTGCTTCAATTTGCAAAGTGCCAGGCATAACAGGCTCATCAATAAAATGGGACTTAAAAAACCAATCTTTTAATTTTACTTTTTTATGACCAACACAACTTTTATTTCTTTTAAAATTAGTTACTTTATCTAACATTAAAAATGGCTTTCTAATTTTTAATATTTTTACCATACTATTAATTTTCTTATTCATTGATTAATCACTAATTTTTATTGAAAGTGATGAAATTATATCAAAACCATCCCAGATGTGACTCATATCAAAAGCTCTGCCAAATGGGACTATTCTATCAATTCCTATCAAGTTATTTCGAGTAATAAAATTAGTTAATTTTTTTTTTTCTAGACCAAAATAAGTTAAAGTTTGGAATCTTTCATCTATAAACTTCTTTATTTGTGAAACGTTTGTTAATTTGATTTCTAAAAAAGTTCCATAACTATTTCCAAGCTTATCAATATTATTTAGATTTTTTTTTTGATATCTAACTACCTTTAAGTTTTTAAATTGCAGATTTACTATTTTTTTTTCTTTTAAAACCAATTCTGAAGTAAGCTGTATTTTTTTATTTGCTAAACTTAAATCAAATTCATAATTTTTTTCAACAATATTTGAGAGAATTTGCCAAAATTTTTGTATTAATTTAGTATTTTTTTTCCCAAGCCAAAAGATAACCTGAGGTGAGGAACATCCTTGCTGATCCATAAGATAACAATCATTATAAAATTTAAACACCAGATTAGATAATTCTTTTGAATTTAATTTTTTTAAACTATCGACATTAATTATTGATCCAGAAACTCTATTTGAAAAACATAAGTCTATACATCTGGGCTTTGTCTCAAATTTTTTGAATAACTTTATAGTTTCATCGCCTCCCCATATAAGTCTAGCATTTACAATTTTTGATAAAGATCTAGATATATCTTCTTCATGACCATATTTAATAAATTTAAATCTTCTTTTTAAAGAAGCAAAATTTTTTTTTTTTAAGATGTAATTAATTACTTCTAACAAGTATTTTACTTGAAAAAAATTTCTAGACGGAAGTTTAACAATATTATTATTTCCCGATATTAAGCCAAATGCTAAAGAGTATGCAAAATTCATTGGCACATTTGAGGGACAAATATGTAGAACACATCCTCTTCCTATAATTAAATTACTATCGGAATACATGGCTGATAAAGCTTCTACATTTTTTTTACGACACCAAAAAGCGAATGTAGCTAGATCTGTATATTGACTATACTTTTTGGACTTTAAAATTCTACTAGATATTTCATTTAAAAAGTTTACAATTTTTTTATCAAATATTTTGTAAGGACCAATTTCAAAATCAAAATTTTTTAAAATATTATTTACGTCATACGTCACTGCAGCCTCTCATTTCTGTATCTTTAACTCTATTAGTCAAAGCAAAATATTTTCCTAACTTACCACACTTGCAACTGTCATTACCAACTATGAAACCTTGATCTTCCGTTAGAATATTGTGACCTGGATAACTAAGTGGAATTAAAGACATAGTTTGTATAAGGCCAGTCTTATAATTTGGTAGAATTTTTTGATTTTGATCCCTTACAAATATTTCTGAATAAATTGAGGAGTGAAAAAACCCCTCTGAACATTCTAAGAAAACAGAACCTGTTTGTTCTATCATTCCATAATAATTTATAATTCTTTTAACCCCTAGAGTTTTCTTTGCAAAATTATTAAAATAATTTTTACTGATATTCTTATTCTCTAATCGTTTCCAACCGCCTCCATGAATTAATAAGGAATTATTTTTTTTAAATTTAATAGCTTTTTTATTTAGCTCATTTAATAAATAAACCCAAACATCACTTGTAAATCCAAAAAAAATTATATTTTTTTTTTTCTCCAAAATTTTTTTTAAAAAATTAATTTTTAATTTACCTTTCTTATTTAAGATAAAATGATAATGGTTTACTAATTGAATAAAACCATTAATTGCAGCACCTCTAGCTGAAAATCTTTTTGCACTAGTTAAAATTTTTTCATTTTCTATAAACAAAATAGTAGTTTCTCTATCTTTTATTAGTTCAGAAAAAATATTTTTTAAAATAACTGATTGTAGTAGTGAGGTTTTTTTGTCTAAATAAATTTTTGATAAATTTTTACTTGTTGTTCCTGACGAATTATAAATTTTGTAATCATTATTATTGTAGTTTGTTTTTAAATTAAACTTCTTAAAAAGATTTACATGTAAAAAAGGCAAGTCTTTCAAATCTGAATTTTTTCCTGGTTTTTGAAATAGTTGATCAGAAATCCTTTTAAACTCCTTACAATATTTATAGTGATGGTTGAATAACATTTTTTGAAATTTTAAATAAAAAATATTTTTTTTTCTTTTTGAGATAGAAAAGGGATTGATTTTTAACAAACTATTATAATCTATTTTCATTTATTTTTAATGATGAGTATTTTATTTTTCCTGAATTAGTTGTTGGGAATTTATTTAATATAATAATTTCAAATGCACTTCTATTTTGCATTGTGATTTTTTCAGCTACTTCCATTAATTTCTTTTTATTGATTTTATTTTTTACAAAAAAATAGATCTTATTTCCCTCTGATTTACAAATTACTCTTTTGTACTCATTATACATTTTTTTTTCTAATTCATCTAAATTAATTCTAATACCAAAAATTTTAGCTATTCTAGATTTTCTACCACATATAAAGAAAAATTTATCCTCATCATAATAAGCCAAGTCTCCAGTTTTTAAAAATTTATTTTTTTTAATTATTTTTGTTAAATCTTTTCTAGAGTTACAATATCCATTTGATACATTTTTCCCAGCACATACTAATTCACCAATTTTATTTGCAGTCTTAATTTTTTTTCCATTTTCATCCTCTAACCAAATTTTTGTTCCTTTTAACCCCCTTCCTATACTTAACGGTTTTTCCTTTAAATTATTATAAGGAAGATATGAAATTCTCGGTGATGCCTCAGTTTGGCCGTACATAGAATAAAATTGTACTTTTTCCTTTATACAAAAATTATGAATTTTTTTTATTATTTTTTGGTCTAAGCTTCCACCAGCACAGGTGATATATTTTAAATAATTTGTTTCTAAAAATTTGAAGTTATTTTTTTCTAAAATTTGAAAATGGTATGGAACACCACTAAATGAATTAATTTTTTTTTCTTTAAAATAATCCCAAAATTCTCTTTGAAAAATTGAATTTTGATTAATAAAGATAGTTGCACCAGTTTCTAAATGAGTATTAATAATTGATAACATATAACTATAACTCATTGGCATAGTTGTGACCACATTGTCATTGTTTTTTATATTTAAATAATCAACAATTTGTATTGAGTTAAACTTAAGATTTTTTATTGATAGACTAACAAATTTTGAGGTGCCTAATGAGCCTGAGGTTGTAAGTAGAAGTTTATGATGTTTATTGATATTTTTAATTTTGTTTTTTTTATTTTTTAGAACAATAAAATGTCCAATTTCTGTTAAAGCATTAAAACCATTATTAAAAAATTTAAATTTTTCTTTAGGTAAAATAATATAATCGTGTTGATAGTTCTTGTGAATTTCTGAAATTGATTTTTCGTAAGTGCTATTTTCAATTAACATTAAACAAACATTTTTTGATTTCATTAACAAAACATATAGCATTACAGATTCTATCGAGTTATCATTTAATAGAAGAACTAAAGAGTTTTTATTAAAAATATTGTTTTTTTTGAAAAAATTTTCCAATTCAAAATAAGATATTTCTTTATTATTTGAAACTATTGCTTTTTTTTTTCCAAATTTATCAAGTTTGTTGAATAAGCTCATTATAAGTAAAAAAGTTTTTGATTTTGATTTCAATTTTTTTGTTACTTAGACCATGGTAGTCGATTAAAAAATTATAATCTCCAGTTGGTCCAAATTTATCAGGAAGTGTAATTGAGAGTATTTTCTTTTTGACTAAATACTTAACAATTAACTCAGAAATAATTGAATTTAGACCACCAATAACAGAGTGTTCTTCTAAAATAACTAAATATTTATATTTATTTATTTCCTTTATAATATTTTCATTAAAAGGTTTGATAGAGTGACAATTTATTAGACCGACACTAATATTTTGTTTTTTTAAATTTTCAGCAGCAATTTTGGCTTGGCCAGTCACTGATCCAGAAGAAATAATCAAAATATCTTTGCCTTCAATAATTTTTTCATTTTTTCCAAATTTGTAATTATAATCTTTGTTATAGAGGTGCTCACATCCAGGTATACCAGTTAGTCTTATATAACTTGGACCGTCTGTTTTATATGTATAATCATATAATATTTTTCCAAGTTCAGCACTATCTGCTGGAGCAGAAATTTTTATGTTTGGAATTGCTCTTATAATTGATAAATCTTCTAAACCAAAATGGCTGTTGCCAAGAAAACCCATGCTAACCCCACTGCCAAGCGCAACAAGATTTACATTGTGTTTCATGTATCCTAAATTCATTCTAACTTGTTCACTTGCTCTCATTGATAAGAAAGGGGCAAAGGAAGTAACAAAAACTTTAAAACCTTCTCTAGCCAAGCCTGCAGCTACACCAATCATATTTTGTTCACTTATTCCAACTGAAAGATACTGGTCAGGAAATTCTTTCTTAAATCTATCTAGACCAGATGATCTACCAAGATCTGCAGATATAACAATTAGTTTTTTCTCTTTTTTTGCAATATCTGACATAAATTTTCCAAACATTGCTCTGGGTCCTAACTTGCACCATTGAATATTATCTTTTTCTTTAAATTTAAACATTATTTTTTTCTAATTCCTTCAGAGCTTGTAAATACAATTTTTTTGTAAGTCTTCCATGGTGCCAATCATTATTATTTTCCATATATGAAATACCTTTTCCCTTAATTGTTTTTGCAATTATTACATTTGGAACATTTTTTTTATTTGATTTAAGTGATTTAAGTATTTTAGGAACATTATGCCCATCACACAATATTGTGTTCCAGCCGAAACCTTTCCATTTGTTGTAAATATCTTGATATTTCATTTTAGATCCAATTTTTCCATCATTTTGAAACCCATTACAATCAATCACTGCTGTCAAATTATCAAGATTTAGTTCTGTAGCAGAAATTGCTGACTCCCAAACCGAACCTTCATAGCACTCGCCATCACCTAACAATGAAAATATTTTGCCTTTTTCTTTTTTTTTCTTTTTTGCTAAAGCTAAACCAATTGAAAAAGATAATCCTTGACCAAGGCTTCCATTTGAAGACTCAATACCTATTTTTGTATCCATAATAGGGTGAGCAATGATTTCACTTCCATTTGTTTGAAAGGTTAAGAGTTTTTTTTTACTAATAAGTTTTTTTGAATTCAGGGCTGCCAATAAAGCCAAAAAACCATGACCCTTGCTTAAGACAAATATATCCTTGTTTCTACCTTTTATTTTTAAAATATTTTCATACAAACAAGCAAGTATTTCTACAATAGATAATGCCCCACCAATATGTGCAGGAGCTCCACATTTAAAACTTGTTTCTAAAATTATTTTTCTCATTTGATTTGATTTTAGATATATTTTTTTACTTATCATTTTCATAACAATTAATTACCACTAAATTTTAAAATATGACCATTAAGTTTTATTGCTTTATCAGAACATAAAAACACAATTTTTTTGGCTACTTCAGAAGGTTTGAGTTCTCTTTTTAAAGTGGATTTTTTTAGCATTTTTTGTCTAACTTTCTTATCCATTATGTCTGCCATTTTTGAAATAACTACTCCAGGTGCCACTGCATTAACTCTAATCTTATATGGGATTAATTCTTTAGATAAAACTTTAGTTGCGAACATAATCGCTGATTTGCTTGTACCATAAGACAAATTACCTCTCATAGGCGTAATACCAGAAATAGACCCTATATTACATATAGATGCATTTTTTGAATTTTTCATGAGTCTTAAAATTAATTGAATTAATCTTAATTGTGAAAAAAAATTTATATCAAACATTTTTTTAATATCAGATATGGAGGTCATTTCAAAAATTGATCCAGAAGCAAAACCTGCGGAATTAATCAAAAAATTTATTTTGTATTTTTTGCTATATAATTTTTTTCTAATGACTTTCTCCATATAGTCGTTTTCTAATAAGTCAAATTTAATTTCTTCTAGAATATTTGTAGAGTTTGTTTTACAAAATTTTTTAAATTTTATATTCCCCTTTTTATAATGTAAAATTACTTTTGCACCATTAGAGATAAGCTCTTTAGATATTGCCAAACCAATATCACCACTCGCTCCAATAACTAGTGCGATTTTATCTTGTAATAATTTTCTCATAATTAAGTAATTTTAAATTAATTCTTTTTTGAAATAACTTTTAAACATTTTATAACTTTTTTTGAACAATAGTATTCTATTAATATGTCATTGCTTAATGGATTTGGCAAATTATTAGAATAGTTTTTTATTTTTTGATCTAATCGAAAATGATCTAGAATATTCAGATATTTCGCAAAATTTTTTTTTGAGAGATTTCTTTTAATTATATTATAGAAGTCATCTATATTCACAGCTTGTGAAAACGATGGCATTATTTTTTTTTTATTTTCTGGAATGAGTTTATCCATAAATAATTTTGTCAATAATTTATAATTATTTTTTTTCATAACTAAAATTTACTAATATTTTTTTTAATAAAATCTGTAATTCTTAGGGATAAAGCAGTCATAGTGTTTAAGGGATTAACTGCCGAAGAAGATACGAAAATGCTTGAGTCCACTATAAATAAATTTTCAATATCATGAGATTGTCCATAAGGAGTTACTACAGAATTTTTTTTGTTGTACCCCATTCTTGCAGTTCCCATAATATGCCATCCAGTATCACGGACAGGTCCAAAACTTCTAATTCTATTAGCTCCTGCATTTTTTAAGGCTATCCTACACTTGTTAATTCCATGAGCCAGCATTTTCTTAGTATTTTCACTTATTGAATAGTTTACCTTAATCCCTGGCATCCCATCGCTATCTTTTTTTTTATAATCAAGCTCTAAGTAATTTTTTTTATCAGGTAAATCCTCACATATTATTGCCATAGGAATTGTATGCCCATAGTTGTCAAAAAAAATATCATGAAATTTTTCTCCAAACTCAAGATTATCAAATTTTTTCTCGGTTAATGCTGTATCAACAGCACTTTGGCCCCTTAAAACTTGTATGGTATAACCTCTTTTAAATTTATTTGACTTATTTGAATTATAAAATTGATGGCTATAAACACAACATCCTTCAGGACCAATATGTGAAGCTAAAAACTTCTCAAAACTACCTTCAGCATATCCCAGAGGATGTAGCATTAGGTTTTTTCCAACTTGACCTGAGGTATTAGCAAGGCCATTGGTATATTTTTTATTTTTTGAGTTTAAAAGTAATCTTGGAGTCCCAATTCCACTACATGCTAAAATAATTATTGAGGCCTCTAAAAATTTTATCTTATTGCCTTTTTCAGAGTAATATAAACCAGCAACTTTTCCATCATTGTTTGTCTTAATTTTAATAACTCTACAATTAGTTTTTAATTTTATTCCATTTTTTAATGCATCCCTCAAATAGGAGTTTATTGCATTTGCCTTGGATGATATTTTTCGATTTTTAATTTTTTTTGTAGCGATACCAGAATAAGAAGGCCAACAATGCCATTTTAGATTTTTAAAAGTTCTAAGTATTAATTTACCCGATTTGCCTAATTTTACTGGTGGAAGTAAATTTTTAATTTGAGGGTACGCAGGATCATTTTTTTTTCCAGCCAATCCCATTCTTTCTTCATTTAATTCGAAATATTTATTTAAATCATTATAATTTAGTGGCCAATCCATACCTACACCGTCTAATTTTTTTATTTTAAAGTCAGACTCTTTAAATCTTGGCAAATGTGCATTATAAATTATAGTTGATCCACCTACACCATTATAGTTAGCAATAGAAATTTGAGAGTTTTTGTTATCTATTGGATAATCAGATAATGATTTTCTAAAATTTGGGTTTTTATGATATTTATACAATTTATTTCTTTCCCATTCATCTGAAAGATAGTCATATTCTTTAGGATTATTTTCTTTTCCCTGTTCTAAGCAAATAACTTCATAATTAGACATCTTACTTAGATTCCAAGCTGCTGCTGCGCCTGATGCTCCAGCTCCAATTATAACTATTTTTTTATTTTTATTCACCAGAAATCATTTTTTTGGAAGATATTGTTCTAAAATTTCTGGGATAGTAATTGTCATTTCGGCCTCACAAGCTATTTCTCCATTTACATATCCGTCTCCTCTTCCAATACAAATACCTCTAGACCATGACTTTACTGTTGTTTTAATTTCAAGTTTTTCACCTGGCAGTATTTCTCTTTTAAATTTAACAACATGAGATAAGGCATGTGTGACTTTCCCTTTTAGACCCGGTAAAGTAGTTATAGCAACAGTTAGCATTTGAGCTAAAGCCTCTAATTGAAGAGCTCCCGGAACATTTGGTCTGCCAGGAAAATGAATCGGAAAAAACCATTCATTATTTGTAAAGTTTTTATAACCATTTGCTGACACACCTGGCGTTACCGATGTAACACAGTCAATCATTAAAAAAGGATATCTATTAGGCTGATATTTTTGCAATTCGATGCTATTGAGACTAAAAGTTTTTTTTTTATTTTTCAAATTATACTTTAATTTTATATTTTTTTAAAATTTTCTTTCCTTCTGAAAAAGAACTAAAGTCTATTATGTCATCCATTTCAAAAGTGATATTAAAAGCTTCCTCTAACTTAGCAATCATACCCATGTGGCCTACAGAGTCCCACTTTGGTACAGATTGATACTTAAGTTTATTTAGCTTCGATTTATCAACTGAAAAAGCTTTCATAAAGATTTTTGAATATTTTTCAGAGTTACTCATAAAAGTTATTTAATTTATCTAACATAATATTCATTTATTGAACAGTAAAGTGAATTTTGCCCTAATTGATAAAAAAATAATAAAATAGTAATTTAAATTTTCAAACTAAGCCTTGATCATCCATTACTCTAGAAATGGAATAGATTATATTATAACAATCTTACTTCATAATAATATTAAATGTGCTTCATATTAAAATTATTCTTAATAAACCCTAAATTTTATTCTTTATCACATATCTTTAACCTCTTCAGGATTGCATTCGAAATATGTAAGCGTTTTCAACTGACTAGTCAGATATTTTTGATTTTTTTATAATTTTTACAAAAGTTTTCATGAAAACTTCATGATAGGTTGTAAGAGTATTTTTTTTATTTATTTTCATTGTGGCGTTCTATATGATTAACATAAAATATCATTTAAAAAATTACTTTATCAATGAATACTTTTGACAAAAATTTTTTGTTCAAACAAGCTCAAAAAAAAGATCTAAAAAGATTAATGAATTTCATTAAAACTAATGGAAAAAAAAATCATATTTTAGCTCATGATTCTAGTTTTTTTAAATATGAATACATGACAAAGGAAAAGATTAATTTTTTAATTGCTATTAATAAAAACGATAAAAAAATTTATGCTATACACGGGTTTATTCCATATTCTAATAATAAAAAAAACTTACATATTTGTGGATCAGTTGGATTGACTAAAATTAATAATAAATATCCATTTCTGGGAATTGAAACTTTTAAAAGGATGCTAAGCTTGGTCAAGCACAACACATATTGTGGCATTGGCACGAATCCTAAAACAATGCTTCCTTTAATTAAAAAATTTTTTAAAAGATACATAGGTAAAATGATACATTTTTATTATTTAAATAAAAATTTAAAAAAATTCAAAATTGCTCAGATCAAAAAAAGAAAATTTTCTAATTTAATAAATTCAAAAGTTCATTTTGAGGAGATTTTTACTTTTAACCAAATTGAAAAAAAAATGAACTTTGTAAAAAAAAATAAAAATTTGCCTTATAAATCTAAAGCCTACATAAAAAAAAGATATTTTGATAACCAGTATTTTAAATATAGATTTTATTTAATAAATAAAAAAAACTTATTGATTGGTAGAGAGATATTTCAAAATAAGCAAAATAGATCAATTTTTTCAATCGTTGACTTCATTGGAAATGTGGATCAAATGTCTAAAATAAAAAATTTATTAGATTATTTGATAAAAAAAAATAATTATGAATATATAGACTTACTTACAACCAAAAATATGTCAAAAAATTTAATAAAATCAGGGTTTATTAAAAAACATGAAAACGATAAAAATATTATCCCAATTTATTTTGATCCATTTGTAAAAAAAAACGTTACAATTCATTATGAATCTTCTAAAAAAAATTTTATATATTTTAAAGCAGATGCCGACCAGGATAGACCATCCAAATACAATAATTAATTATTTTTATCTTGTAAATTTAAAGTAACAATTTGATGCCTAAAACTGAAGACAAAATTTATTCCAAAGTGAATAGAATGTCTAAGAAAATATTAAATTATAAAAATTACAATCTTGAAGGTGTATTTATAAGATTTTTTATATCCAAGTTGAGAAGGAAAAAAACAAAGAAACCAATTCTAACTTTTCATGAAATATTAAAAAATTATCTTTTAAATAAATTACTAATTCAAACCTTGTTATTTTATTTTAGTAGATTTTTTTTAAAATTTTTAAGTATAAAAAAAAAGAAAGTCGATTTTTTTTTATTTGCTAATAGCGAATATAAAAGAAATATTTTAGAAAATTTATTTAGAAAAAAAATAAATAAAACTATCATTTTTCAAGATTATAAAACTTCGTTTTTTCAAAAAAAAAATAAAATAAATATTATTCCAAAGTATTTATTTTATCAAAAGCCAATTCATCAGGATAAAATTTACAATGAAATTTATAATAAGATTAATTTTTTTGAGTCTGTGATTGATTTTTACGAACCAAAAAAAGTTTTTTTATTAGAAGGTGATAGTGTTTCTGATGCAATAATTGCCCAAATATGTAAAAAAAGAAATATTGTATGTTATTGTATTCAGCATGGGATGAAGGAACCATTTTTTATTCCTAAAGGAGTAAATAAATGGGGTTTTAGAGGTTATTTCTCTGATTTTATTTTTAGAGCAGAAAATATTTTTGTTATTAACTTTTTAAAAAAATTCAATTGTATAACAAAATATGAAATTGTAAAACGTCCTATTAAAAAATTTCTTCTTCGAAAAAAAAAAGTTGTTATAATCTCTCCAAAATTTAATAAAACTAATAAAGAAAATAAAAAGTTGTTAGCAAACATTTTTTTAATGATTGAATTTATTAATCTTAATTATAAATCTAGTAATATTATTTTTAGATTTCACCCACATACACCTAGAAATATATTAAGAACTTTGAGAGAAAAGCTTAAAAAATTTAATATTACATTACACAATCCAATTAATTTAAGTCCTTTTCAATCTATAAAAGATGCAAAGCTCTTATTGATGTTTTCCCCAAGCACTTTTGCAATTGATATCATGAAATTTTCTAAACCGTTAATTTTATTGGTCGATAAAAAAGAATATGATACCAATTTACTTAAAAAAAAAAACCTTTGTAAGATATGTTACTCTTCAAATCAAATGATGCATCATGTAAAAAATTATATTAAGAATAAAAAATTATGAAAACAAAAATAATTTCAACTAAGATAATATTAAAAATACCTATTAACTAAAGTAATTATGGAAAATAATTTTAAAAATAATAATTCAAGATTAAATTTAATATGAGTAAGATATTAATAACTGGAGGTGCAGGTTTTATTGGAAGTCATTTAGTAGAAGCTTTTTCTAAAAAAAATGAGGTAGTCATACTTGATAATCTTTTTCAAGGTAACAAATTAAAAAAAATTAAAGGAAATTATTCACTTATTAAAAGCGATGTCCGAGATTTTGATACTGTAAAATTTTATTCAAAAAATTGCGATGTAATTATTCACCTTGCAGCGATAATAGGTGTAGATATTGTTGCAAAAAATAACCTACTTACTATGGAGAGTGAAATGGAATGTATCAAAAACGTAAGTTTATCAGCAGTTAAAAATAATATAAAAAAAATAATTTACACATCGACAAGTGCAGTTTATGGAAAATTAAATTATAAAAAAAAAGTTAAAGAAAATGACATAGTTGCCCCAGACTCGGCGTATGCTATTTCTAAACGGATGTGTGAAATTTATTTATATAATTTGCACAAAAAATATAATATTGACTGTACTATATTAAGACCTTTTAATATTTACGGTTTAAGACAAGACTCCAGAATGGTTATGCCAAGGTTCATAAATATGGCAAAAAGAAATAAACCAATAATTATCTATGAGAATGGACAACAAACAAGAGATTTCACTCACGTTTCTGATTTTGTTAAAGTTACTGAATTATCAATAAAAAAACTAAAAAAATTTAATATTTTAAATGTTTCATATGGAAAAGACTGCACTATTAATAATCTTGTCAAAATTATAATCAATTCAACAAATTCAAAATCAAAAATAAAACATATTAAAACACCAGATGAATTAAAAGAATTTCAGGTCAAAAAAAGATGTGGAAGCAATTTAAAAATTAAAAAGTTATTGAATTTTAAGCCTAGAGTTGATCTAAATTCAGGAATTAAAGATTTACTCTTATAATGTTATCAAATAATTAATAAATATTAATATTTGTTCTTCCAATTTTAAGATTATTTTTTAAACTTGTTTCACAATTTAGATATGCTTCAGTTATACCTAGATCTTTTAGCACGGCTCTTGTATGTTTATTATATTTACCATATGGGTAAGAAAATTTATTAATTTTTTTTTTTATTATTTTTTCGAGAATTTTTTTATTTTTGATCAATTCATTGAATTGTTCTAGATATGTTAATTTATCAAAATTGTATGGATGACTATTTGTATGCAATCCTATTTCATGTTTTTTAGAGAGTTCATAAATATCTTTTTTATTTAAGAAAATATTTTTTTGCGATTTAGCAATATTTATATTGTTTTCACTTAAAACTTTTGAAAGAAACTTGTTGTAGAGATTATTATGTTTTAGCCTAAAAAATTGTATTTCAATTTCTTGCTTACTATAAAATTTATGATTATTTTTTTTTTTAAAATTGCTAAAAATAATTCCTTTATTTTTAAAATAACTTTTCATATCTTTATAATAATTAAGATAATTTTTATAAATTTTTTTAACAAAAAACTTCATTATTTCATGATAATCGAAATTATTATTCAAATGATTAGTATGAATAAAGAAAATCCCCTTTTTTTTAAATTTATTTAAAATTTTACTAGCTTCTAATTGTGATTTATATCCATCATCAAAAGTAAATATGATGTCTTTACTTTTAACAACTTCCTCAAATTTCTTTAATGAAATAGAACCAATTATTTTAGAAAATCTTTTGTCATCATGTAAATGATGAACCATTGATATTTCCTTAAAAGCTAAAGTCATAACTTAATATATTTTAAAATTTTTATTTGAAAAATTTTTTTTTTAAGAATATGAAAAATTTTTTGCAAATTTAAAACAAAAAAATTTTTTTTACTAATATATATTTTATTTAGATCTTCTTCATAAATTTTTGCATTTAACTTGTTATTCAATAAATAATCGGTTAAATCATCAAGATTTTGTAAATATGAATTATTTGAGTCATAGCCATAGTGATGTTTGGCCAATCTAAGGTCCCAATCATCTTTAAAGTTCCAATTTTTATTATCTAATTTGTACATTTTTTTTAACTTTTTTTTTAATTGAGGATATGAATATTTTGATAAAAAATTTCTAGAAATGAGTTCATGATTTTTTTCTAAATAATTTCTATCCACATAATTTATTGCTTTTATTATCTTACTTGGAAATTGTTTTAAACCGTTTGCAACAAAATAAATTGGCTCTTTTCTAAAATGTTTTTTTACCAAATATGTTAAATTTTTATAACCAACAATGGGTATTTTGTTAGCAATAGCATAAGCTTGAGCTCGACCGTGTCTTTCTTTCGGGTGCAAGTTTAAATGTATCTTGGAATTATTATAAATCATACCAATTGTATAAGTTGATAGTGCATTTGGTACATCATAATCTAATGTTATAAAATCAAATTGCTTTCTTTCTTCCAGGCTAAAAAATTTCTTATAAATTGACCTTATATGGTTAGTTACAAAAGGACGTATCCCTGGAACAGATATTATTAAAATTCCCCTGAGATCTTTTTTTAATTTAAAGGTTTCTTTTATAATTTGTAAAAACTCAACAACCTGTTTTGGATTTCCACTTTTATTTTGCCATCTAGATAAACCAACAAAATCATAATATTTATAACTCTTTTTTTTAATAAAATGATCAGGAGCAAAATTATGACATGTTAAATTAAGAATCTTTGGATTTTTTTCATCAGCTATTTTAAATGTTTCTTCCCAAGCTAAAAATCCGTCAAAAATATTTCTATTATGAAAATTGTAATCATAATAATTTGGATGATACAGTAAGACCCATTTTTTTTTTAATTCTTTTAAATTTTTAATTCTTTTATTAAATTTGATGTCTAGGTTAGTGACCGACAAAACGCCTTTTGAAATTTTAGAGGGAAATTTTAATATAGCTGCCATAAATTATAGATTACTTAATCTTAAATTGAATTTTATCAATATTTTTCAAAAAGTTTACTATTTTTTTTATATTTAAATATTAATCTAAAAATTTTTTCACATGAATTTTTTTTATAATAAGGGTTTTTAATATTTTTTTTCTTAATAAAGTTTTTTTTGTTAATTACTCTAAAAGCTTTAATTAATTCATTATATGAACTTTTACAATTAATTATGTTTTGGGTTTGTATTCTGCCATTCTGTCTGTTGCCAATATTTATCACTGGCAAACGATATAGCGATGCCTCAATAATACCACATGATGAATTCCCAATTAATCCTTTAGAATCTTTTAACAATTCTAAAAATTCTTTTCTTTCTAAGTTTTTAATAATATTTATTTTATCGTACTTAATAAGATTTAACTTTTTTACAATTAAATCATATCCGTAATCATTATTAGAGTATATCCAATAGACCTTTTTATTTATTTTTAATAAAAATTTTAATAAATTTTTCATTTGGTTATTGATGTTGTCTCGTTCCCCTAAAACTGGATGAAAAATGACCACATAGTATTCATTTTTTTTATTTTTTGATTTTATTTCATGCATGTCATTTAGCTGAGGTGCTCCTGTCTGAAATATTCTTTCTGAATTTTCGTTCCATTTTTTTAGTCTATCAACTGCTTGTTTAGATGGAGCAAAATGTAAATGTGAATATTTAGCAATTACACTTCTAGTTAAATCATCAACGTGTCCTGATTTATCACCCGCTTGAATATGAGCAATTCTATACTTCATATAAGAGGCAGCCAAACAAAAGGATAAAGTTTCGACTCTGTCACCAGTTAATATAACCATGTCTGGGTTTATTTTTTCTATTTCTTTAGCATAATTTGATAGTGCGGAACCCATAGATATAGGCCAAGATGATTTGTTTTTATTTGGTGATTTAAATTTTATATATTTATTAACTTTAATTTTGTAATCAAGGAAAATTTTTTTTCCAACTCCTAAATTTTTCTCTAAATAGTTTCCGCTTACAATCGATGTATATTTTATTTTTTTTTTCTTAAAAATTTTTATTATATTATATGAATATGAAAAGGTAGCACGCGAGTCAAAAAAAAATAATACTTTTTTTATTTTATTTGATTCCATTTTATTTTTTTGTCTTTCCTAATTTTTTTAGTTGCTTTCTTACCCAAAATTTTAAAGAAATTTCTAGCTGGTATCTCATTTTTATTTGGGGCCGGTCTTTTTACAGATAAATTTTTTTCATTTAAAATTTCATTTTTTTGAATTTCAGATGTTGATACCACACTCTCTCTCGCCCATTTAATTATTTCATATTCTTCTTTGTGAATTTTTTTTTTTTCTGACCTAGCGCAAAATACCTCATTACATCCATTAACTAATTCTTTAAGTTCATTTGGTTCAAGAGAAGATTTATGATCAGGACCAATTTGCTTTTTATTTAAAGTAAAATGCTTTTCAATAATTCTTGCTCCTAAGGCTACCGCACCTATAGATGTATAAATTGAATCAGTGTGATCAGATAGACCAGTTATAATTTTAAATTTCTTAATGTAAGTTTTGATCACGCCAATATCAGAGATTTTTGGATTACAAGGGTAAGACGATGTGCATTGTGTAATGGCTAGGTTTTTATTGATTTTCTTAATTAATGTAATTGTTTTAGTCACTTCATCTAAACTTGACATACCAGTTGAAACTATCATTGGATGTTGTTTTTTAGCAATGTAAAGTTGTAAAGGAGTATTTGTTAATTCACCAGATCCGACTTTAAATACCTTTAGATTTATATCTTGTTCTAAAATATCAGCAGACTTAAATGAAAAAGGGGTGCATAAATAATCAATTTTTTTTTTTTCACAATAGCTTTTTAAATATTTATGCTCCTTAATATTTAGATTAGTTTTTTTTAAAGTTTCAAAAAGACTTTCTTTAAAATTTTTTGATTTCGGAGTTTCTTTTAACATTTCATCTTCCAACACATGAAATTGGAATTTTACAGCAGAAACACCGGCCTTTTTAGCTTCATCAATCATTTTAATGGCTATTTTAATATTTCCACCATGATTTATACAGGCCTCAGCTATAATATATGGTTTTGAGTTTTGAGTAATGACTTTACTTTTATTTATCTTAAATTGCATTTTAAAAAATTTTTTTAGCTATTTTGTAATCATTTAAATTATTTATATCAATTGATTCATATTTATCAGTTATAAAATAATTCCACTTTTTTTTTGAATAAATCGTTCTTGTTTTTAAATAACTTTTTTTTTCACAAAAATATAATAATCCATTTTCCTGTAGGTGTGTTTTTCTATCTTGACTTCTTCTAGCCGTTTGATTTAGCTTAAAATATTTACTTTTAGAACAAATATTATCATGAATTTCCGTTACAGTAAGACATTTTTTAATTTTATTTCTAATACAATATTTATAGAATTTTTTAAGAGTATCGATTTTTCTCAAAGGCGAGGTAACCTGCATTATAATAAAATTATCAAATTCAATATTTAATTGCTTTAGCAAATCATCAATTACTGACTCAGTGGTAGCAAATTTTGTTGATGTATATTTATTTAATCGTTTAATACTATTTATATTGTATTTTTTGGCAAGATTTAAAATTTTCTCAGAGTCAGATGAGAGTATTATATTTGAAAAAAGTCTGCTTTTTTTAGCTAGTTTAATGGTTATTTCAACCAAACTAAAATCTTTTATTTTAAGTAAATTTTTACCTTTGAGTCTTGAGGAACTATTTTTTGCAGGTATTACACAAATAGTTTTTAATCTTTTTTTTTTCACTAATAGTTTTTCTTTTAATATGAATTTAAATATATATTAATTTAACTTATAGTATTTTATGAAAAATAAAATTAAAATTTG
>Ga0163109_10001154_pt1 | contig 21038 bp, 28 predicted proteins | sample CRUFie1St13metaG_FD_108704 | JGI IMG/M metagenome (GOLD analysis project Ga0163109, IMG submission 108704) | Marine microbial communities from the Costa Rica Dome - CRUD Field 142mm St13 metaG | ecosystem: Environmental > Aquatic > Marine > Oceanic > Photic zone | place: Costa Rica: the Eastern... | reverse complement strand
TGGAGCAAATGCATCTTCACCTGCAAAATATGGCATTAAAATGTCAAAGTCAGCTACTGCTGAAGAATTAGAAAAAAGCAGTAAAATGAAAAAAGACTTAATGACTAGAGCATATGACACCAGTGGTGAAGAAAAAGACGAAATTAGCGCTGAAAATCCTATTGTTGTTGGTGAAGCTCAAGATAAAAGTAAAGTTATAAGTAAGTTTATTATATTCCAAGACTAATGTCTAATTTATTAAATGCTTATCACCCACATCATGCAATTAAAAACTTAACTTGTAAAGGTCTTTTGGCTTATATAAATGAACTTTACAATCAAGCAGAATTGTTTGGTGCATTTAAAAAACATGACGGTGTAAGCATTCCTGTGTCACTTGATATTGATAATAAAGAATTAGGCGTAAAAAGAAATATCAATAAAAAGCCTGTGCTTTATAAAGATTTAGAACGTACTTTTTTAAATAAAGGCTCTGTTTTAAGAGGCAGTAAATATGTTTTAAATACTTTAAGTAGAAATATTCAAACAATAAAAAAAATAAATGTACTTAAAAACCCTAATAGAATACTAATGTTTGAGTATTTAGAACCTGAGCAAAATATAATTTCACATATCGAGCGTAAAATTATTTACATAGGAATGTTTAAAATTTTAAATGGTATAATATTAAAGTTAGAAGTACCTGAACATATTGAAAATACTTTGTTGTTAGAATTAAACAAAAATTCAGAAATAAAATTTGTAAAAGCAAAGCTTTGTAAATTAAAAAAAACATCTAAAACATTTAACCTTTTTGTGGACGAGCTAAAAAGTATCTATTCTTACAAAAACCTTTTATTTGAAAACAGTTTGTATCATTATTTTAACAACGACTTTATATACGAAAAAAGCATAACAGATTTTAACAAGAAAAGCTTTTTAACAACAGGCATAGGTTATTATAATAAAATAAAAGAAATAAGCGCAGAAGATAAATACGGTATATTGGCAACACTAATTATGAAAATATCAGGTGATATACTCAAAAAAGAAATCGATAATGATAATATTTGTGAAGGTTACATTCTATATGACTTTAAACAAAAAAAATATATTAAGTTTGTAGGAAGTTACATAGAAAAGAGACATAATTCTTTTTTTCAAAAGAAAAAGCACGATTTGCCACCACTTATGCCATTTATAGGATAATAAAATGAAGAAAAACTACATCCTTAATATAACTAAAAATCAGACAATTATAAAAGAAGAAACTGCATATCAATCAAGTATTTCAGATATTGCAAAAAAACCTCTAAGCGCAACTTTAAATACAATGAAAGGCGCAATAAAAGATACATTTAATGTCGGAACTTATATCACTTCACTTGCAACAAATATCTTTTCAAAAAGTGAAACTAGAAAAGCAATAAGATCAAACTTTATTGCTAGACAAAAAGAAGCTGAAGCTTTATATGGCAAAGCTTTTAGCGAAGTACAAGACCAAACAGGATTAAATATTCTTACGTTTGCAACTAATCCTTCAATGATGTTTAGCTTATATGGCGCTAATAAAATAAAAGACGAAGTTAAAGAAAATGTTTTAGATGACCCTAATTTTAAGCAAATATTTAATTTTACCAAAGGACCTAAAGTTATATCAGATTGGTTATTAGGAAAGTCTTCAGCAAGATTTAATAAAGTATTTGCTGATTCTCCTTCTAAAATCTTTCAAAATGTATTTACTAAAAGAAACTTTAAATTATATGATGATTATGGTCATGGTTATTATTCACCTAGTACTTCTTTAGCAGGAAGCAAGGCAGAAAGGTTACAAGAAGAAGTTCGTACTTTACGTAGGCTAACTAGCAAAGGAAACTTTGAAAATATTGATAGAGACAGACTATCATCTAAAGAAAAAAGAATTCTTGACTATATTTCAAGACAAAAAGCAAATGAAAGCCTAAAAAAAGTTTCTGATAGCATGTTAATAATCGAAAAAGAAGGTTCTAAAATTTCTCCTGTAAAAGCCGATATAAAGCTATTTAAACAAATTGTAAAACAGTTTAATAAAATAGAAAGTCTTTATAAGGAATATAATGAAGCCGTAAATAATGACATTACAAATCTTTCAAAAAACAAAGTCTTTCAAGAAGAAATTAAAAACTTTTTTAGCGAAAATGAAGATAGTTCAATAAAGTCTGCAGATGTTGCTAAAGATTTTGAAAATGATATTTCTTCAATGATAACATTAACTAATCTACAAATTAAGTTTGTTCATACTATAAGTGGTTTATTTAGTACTGCAGGCGAATTTACTGAGTCAAATTATAATAAAAATGTTATTATAGATAGTTTAAAAGATTTAGAAAATAAATTATCACAAATATCTGCTAGTGAAGATAGCTTTGCTTCTAAATATATTAGCAAAATTAAAGATACCTTTATAAGCACAATACAACAAATTTCTTCACAAGTTTCAAAAACAAGTTCTGTATATGAATTATACGTAGGGCTTTTAGATAAAAAATTTTTACAAGTAATAAAAGAACTGCCTAACGGTATTAAAGGAATAATAGAAGTTATTAAAGAATCTGAATATGAAAAAGAAATAGAGGACTCAAAAAACAACAAGACACTTTCAGAAGAAATTATACAAAGATTAGAAGAAAAATATAATACTGTAAAAGAAAACCTAAAAGCTTTAGAAGAAGCAGGCAATAATATAAGTCAAGTTAATAGTGTTATATCAAGTTTAGAAGAAAAAATAAAAGACTATCTAAGTAAACAGCAGTCTGAAAGTGGTGAAGATGAGCAAGGATAAATGGATTCCAGAAATATTTTATGAAGAAAAAGCAGATGGTTTGGCACAAGGTCTACCTTTTGTTAAAGTCCCAAACGACAAAGAAATGCCTTCATCAGTTTTTCTATGTGAATTAAGAGATCTAGAAGAAGAAGAAAAAGAGTTAACAGTTCACATGTATTGCAACATGACGTACTTAAAAGAAAAGTTAACAACTAAAACATTAGACAAAGTAAGAAAAGCTTTAGGTCTTAAACCTTTGTCAGAGGCTCAAGAAGCTGGAAGAGTCATTGATGAAAAAATAAATAAAAATTTAGATGAAATAAAAGAAAATAAAATTGTAAAAAAGTAATTTCACAAATATAATAATATTATAAAAATATTGTGAGTTATTATGTTTGATGTAGGTCAATTTATATTTGTATATTATGGCTCTAAAAAGAAGTTATTTGCTGCTAAAGTAATTGAAGAAGTAACAATTAAGAAACTTGATAAAGTAGAAGTTGATTACACTGTTATGTTAAAAAATAACAAAGATACAACTTTTACTGTTAAAGAGTTAAAGTCTATTAAAGATACAGAGATTTTTAATACACATGAAGAATTAAAACAATTCATGGTAAAGAAAGCTCAAGAATCAATTGATACAATGATTTCTAATTGTTTGCTTGAAAAAGATAAGTACTGGCCTCAGGAAAAGGTAATTAAAGAAACTTTAGAAAAAGTGCCTATTGTAGAAGAAAAACAAGAAAAACAATCAATTCAAAATAAAATTGAAATTCAACTAGAAAACGGTCAAAAAGCAAATATTATTGATAATTCTGGTTTATTAAACGATCTAGTCACAGAAAGCGATCAGGTTCAAAAAAAAAATGAAAATATTACTGCTTGACGGATATAATCTTTTTTATCGAGCAAGATATAGTGGAATGAATAAAGGAGAATTCTCTACAGTATTTAACTTCTTTAGAGGACTAAGACCTTTAGTAGAAAACTTTTCTCCTGATAAAATTTATTGTGTTCTTGAAGGTATGCCTAAAAAGCGTCTTCAAGAATGCCCAGAATACAAAGGACAAAGAGTTTACGACAACAAAGACAATTTCAGTGAGCAAAGAAAAATTATTATTCGAATGCTTAAAGAATACTTTCCAATTCAAATTGTTAAGCATGATGACTTTGAATGTGATGATATCATTGGGCATATTGCAAATAACTATGATAACAACAGTAATGAAGTAACTATTGTTTCATCTGATACAGACTTTATTCAGTCTATTACAGACAATGTTAAACTTTATAATCCCGTTAGAAAAAGTTTTATAGATAGGCCTTCATATGATTATATTACTTGGAAGGCATTAAAAGGCGATGCTTCAGATAATATTGAAGGCTTTAAAGGTATTGGCAATAAAAGAGCACTAACACTAACAGAAAATCTAAATAAACTAAATGACTTTTTAAGTTCTACAGCAGGAAACGAAGAAAAGTTTAATTTAAATAAATGGTTAATTAAGTTTCATGATTTAAGTGAAGAAGAAATTTCAAACATTCAATATTTTCCTATTCCAGAGCTAAATTGGGGCAAGCTTAAAGAAGAATTTACAAATATGGAATTTAATTCTATTGTTAGCAAAGATAAGACTTGGAATAAATTTATAACAACATTTGAGAGGTAGTATGATTTTAGAAAATACAATGCAAGAGCAGTTAAGAGCGTCAGGTGTTATTAGTAACGACGAAGTAGCAATGCAAGTTGGTGACTTGCATGTAGCTGAAAATGTTCTTACAAAAGAGCGCCGGATGATTAAACTACAAACAAACAATGCAAATATCAGTGAGTCTAGCGAAAACAGAAGTCTTCTAAAGGGATAAAATGGATAACGTACTTTATTTTGATGGACATGCGCAAGGCCTTCTCCTAGAAGGTGTAAGAAATCTATCAGACGCAGTAACAACAACAATGGGCCCAGAAGGAAATCTGGCACTAATTGAAAGAAAAGGTCTACCTCCTCATTTAACTAAAGATGGCGCAACAGTAGCAAAGCATGTTTTTCTTTCTGATAGAGTACAAGCGTTAGGTGCAGATATTGCAAAGCAAGCGTCTGAAAACACTGCACGTATTGCAGGTGATGGAAGTACAACAGCAACACTTCTAACCTATCAGATTTATAAACAAGCACTTAAAACAATTAGGTCGGGAATTGCTTCGCCTTATGTAGTTAAACAAACACTACAAAAGTGTAAAGATGAAACAATTCAAATTCTAGAAAGTCATAAAAGAGAAGTATCTTCTGATGAAGAAATCAAGCAGATTGCAACTGTATCAGCAAATGGTGACGAATACATTGGCAGTTTAATTTCAGAAGCTATGTCAAAAGTAGGTTCTTCTGGACTTGTTACAGTAGAAAAGTCTAAGACTACATCTACAAGTCTAGAGCTAGTTAGTGGTATTAAGCTAGAAAGAGGTTATGTGTCACCTTATTTCTGCAATGATGAAGACAAGATGCGATCGGTACTAGAAGACCCTTTCGTTTTAATCGTATCAGACAAGATTAGTAATCTTAAGCAGATATATGGAGTTCTAGAGAAAGTTCACCAGAGTAACAAACCGTTACTAATTATTGCAAATGATTTTGACCACGAAGCTATTCAAGGTCTTATTGTAAACGTTTCCAAAGGTCTTCTTGATGTTACATGTATTCGTTCACCTTTCTATGGTGAGAAAAGACATCAAGTCCTTACAGACTTATCAAGAGTTCTAGACTGTAAAGTATTTACAAACGTAGACGATGAAGAACTTGAAAATGCTGATTTGTCTATGATGGGTAAATGTAAGAAAATTGAAGTATCAAATGACGAAACAGTTTTTGTTGATTGTAAAAGTAAGATTGAAAACGTAGAAGAAGAAGTTAAGCAAATTGAGTTAGAGCTTGAAAATCCACAAGTAACAAAAGAAGAAGTAGCTTTTTATAAGCAACGAATGATTATTCTTAAAGGTATTGTTGCAGTTCTTTCAATTGGCGCACATTCTGACTCTGAACTTCTTGAACTATTTGATAGGGTGGACGATGCACTTCATGCAACAAAGTCAGCAATTGAAAGCGGTTTCTTGCCTGGCGGTGGAACTGCATTGTCAAAAGCAGGAATGCTACTTCTAGAAAAATATCAAAGTAAGAATTCACATGACTTAATTGAAAGTTCTGTAGCTAAAGTATTTTGCGATGCATGTCTATCACCGCTCCAGACAATTCTAAGTAACGGTGATTTACCTACTGACTTAATTATAGAAAAGATTAAGCAAAGTGATGAATGGGAAACAGGTTATGATGCTCGTAATAGAAATTACGTAGACATGATTAAAGAAGGTATTATTGACCCGTTTAAAGTAACAAAGTGTGCTCTTGAAAACGCAGTTTCTGCAGCATGCAATCTTATTTCAGTAGGATGTGTTGTGCTAGATAATAATCAAGTTTATCAAGATGTTCAGATGGTGAGGTTAGATGAAGGTATGGAGTAGAGTATAGATAATAAAAAGGGGGTTTTATTATGTTAGACTCTGATATCGACCTTTTAATCCTTGAAAGTGAACAAGAATGTAAAAAAGAAAAATTTGAATTAGAATTTCTATATATTGAAAATTATTCATATAGAGAAATAAAAGAAAAAAATAATATCTCTGATGAAATAAAAAGTCGTGTAATAGTGATTAATAATAAATAAAATATAATCAAAAAAAGAGGAATATGAATTCACTAAATTATAATTCTTTTCGAGATGAAATTAGTCATAATCCATTACTGACGCGCGAGCAAGAAGTTGATTTATCGCGTCGAGCTAAGAAAGGTGACAGACAGGCTAGACAAAAACTTATTGCATCAAATTACAGACTTGCTATTTCAATTGCTAGCAAGTATTCAAAAAGAGGTGTTAATTTTGATGACCTACTACAAGAAAGTAGTATTGGTCTCATTAAAGCAATTGATCGTTTTAATCCTGAACTAGGTAATAAGCTTAGCACATATGCGTGTTGGTGGATTAAACAAGCTTGTATGCAGTTTATTAACGAAAATATTTCAACCGTAAAAGTACCTACTCATAGTCGTCTTCTTAATAGTAAAATTAAACAAACTGTTACAGATATTCAAAGACGTTTTGGATATACACCTACAACTAGTGAACTTAGTGAAATTCTTTCTGTTACTGAAGATGCTATTGAACATAGTAATCAAGCAAATTCAAGGTATCTTTCAATTAATGGCTCAAGTAACAGTGATGATGACAACAGTTATTCTTTAGAAAATAAGATTGATTCTTTAGAATTAACGCCGCAAGAAGTCTTTGAAAATAAAGAATTGGTTGGAATTATTAAAAGAAATTTAAATTTACTCTCACCTAGAGAAGAAAAAGTAATTCGTCTAAGATTTGGTATTGAAGAGTCTTTTTTTGATAACGAAAATTTTCCAGGAGTACAATAATGACTGCAAGTAGAAACAAATATGTATCTGTTAATAGTGATTCTTCTGCAAAAAATTATACAGAAATTGCAAAGATTATGTCAGACGACGGTGATAAAATGAATCACGCAACTGCTAGAAATATTATTATTAGAGGTTTTAGTAAAATCGTAACAGGTGTAGGAAAAGACTACGGTAAAATCGTAACAAAAGAAAAAGCAGAGATTATTGCAAAAAGCCCAGACTTTCAAAATGCATTAATTACAATTTTAAAAGGTAACAGAAATGACAGTTAGTAATTTACCATATAAACTTTTTTGTCAACAAAAAAAGTTTAGTTTATATAAAGTTCTTTTAAATAATCCAGAAACTACATACAAACAATTTAAAGACTTTCTTTTGAAAAGGTCTATAGCTGTTCCTGACGAAGATTACTTTAATAAAGTTAGAGAAAAAGCTTTAGAGGACATGCCTAAAGTAGATACTGTCCCAGAGGAAATAGTTGCGGAACCTGAAGTTAAACCTAAAACTACAAGAAAAAGAAGAGGACGAAAAAGTGCCAGCAAGAACAGTAATTAAATTTCCTGATGAACGTCTTAAAGAAAAGTCAAGTTTAGTTGAAGATTTTAGTTCTGAAGAAACAACTAATATTATCAAAGACTTAAAAGACACACTAAATGTTCAGCAAGGTTTAGCAATTGCAGCACCACAAGTAGGTTTTGCAAAGCAAATTGTAGTTTTAGACCTTGAAAAGCTAGCTAATAAAAAATACGAAGAAAGTGAAAAATACTTTGTTTTAATTAATCCGACAATTAAAGAACAAAGTAATCAAACTTCTATTTCAAAAGAAGGTTGTCTTTCTATCCCAGGTATTATTGCAAGAGTAAAAAGAAACAATACAGTTAAGGTAAATTACATTAACGAGTCTGGAGAAGATACTACGGCAGAGTTTGGTGGATTTTCATCTTTTACTATTCAGCATGAAATCGACCATTTAAATGGCCAGACAATGCTTGACAGAGTTTCTTATCACGAAAAGAAAAAGCATGTAAATAAATACATGAAGAATCTTAAAAAAGTTAAGAGGCTTTTGCAAAGCTTCAGATATGATTAATATAAAATTTAATCAATATGAAGACAATGTAATCAGAGCTATTGTTGAAAATAAAATAGAAAATATAAAGGTAGAACCATGTAGCGCTGAAAATAATCTCTCAGAAAATGATAATTATTCTCAGAGAGGTTTTAATAACTATGAAGCAAGAAAAAATAGACTTAGCTATAGCGAAATGCTTTGGAAAAATTCACCTTACAGGAGAAGAGCTGGAATGTTTAAAGGATGTAAAAGCTAGCGACTTATTTAATGACGATTATACTCCTGCACAAGCTTCTATGGTCCTCAACTGGGTAAGACTAAATGCTAATAAAAAAATGCAACAAGGCTTTATCCGACCTATTGAGGATGAAGATATTCATGCAGAATATTGGAAAAATATAGAAAGGTAAAGGAAGTATAAAATGAAGACAATTAAAGAGACAGAACTTAGAGAAATAATTCAAGAAGAACTAGTTAATGAATTATTTGGTTTATTTAAAAAGAAAAAACAGAATAAAAAAATGTATTTTTCTAAAAACGATAAGGTAGTTTTAAAATTTTTAGATGCTCTTAGGCAAGCAAAAAAAGAAATTATAGAATTTAAGACTAATCCTAAAAAACCAAACTTTAGCGTAAATGATGACTTAAGTCTTTACGACTATACTAGCAAGGCTATTGACGGATATGAATTATTTGCTAATAAGGTATTTCCAATTATTTCTTCAATTAGTGGTGTTTTAAAAGAAAATAAGATAAAATATGAGCAATATAAGTACCCACTACATATTGGATATACTTTTTATGAGATTTTTAGCAAAGAAGAAATAATTAACACGTCAGACTTTACACTAAGAAAATTAGCTAAAGACTATTTTATAAAACTACAGGCTCAAGAAAGAAAAGAAATACTTTCTTTGATGATGTTTTATAGAAGAATATTTGTTTATATGAAGCAAAATGATTTGATTGAGTTTTTAGCAAATCAGTTTGGAGAAATTGTTCCTGATTATAGTGATACCATGATAGACAATAGCGATACCATGAGAGACGATATGGAATTTAATTCTAATATTTCAAGACCTGTAATTCCTGGTCAAAAACCAAAATATCTTAGTCAAGTTTCTTCAGCTAGAAGGTAAATTTTAATGAACGAAAACAAATTAAGACAAATTATTAAAGAACATATAGACAGTCAAGGAAGAAACTTTGACTATGGAAAGCAAAAGTCTGATGCTAGAGAAGGTAAAATGATGAAGAAAAGTCTTCTTGTAATGGCAAAAGATTTAGTTGAACTTCATCAGTTTCTTCAAGACCAAGATGATTTACCTACTTGGTGTCATTCATATATTAGTGTAGCAAGAGACAGACTCGGTGTAGTAAAAGATTATATTACAACAAAAGAAAGCAAATAACATGCTAGGAAGAATTATTTTAACTTTTTTTTTTGATTGCAGCTTGTAGCGAAACATCTAACTATGATCAACCTGCAATTGTTATTGATACATACAGTTACTTAGCAGGGCAAACTGCAACAATTGAAACTGAAAATTCTGATAACTACGATACTGTTACAGTTCATTTGCTAAATAATGACAATGTAATAGTTGAAAGATACCCGACGAGAAGTGTAGAAGAAACATACTATATTAATAGAATTTTCTATTCTGCTTCTAGAATACTATTTCCAGGTAGTTATTATCTTGTAGCACATTTTGAAAACGAAGAAGGTGAAGAAAGATTTCATGAAGTTGAAATAAACTTAAGGCCTTCTATTTTAATTGAAAGCTTGTGTCATACTGTAGACTGTGAAACGCTAAGTGGCAATGCAGTAGCAGGTTTACCTCAAAGTCTTTCAATTAAAACTATTGGCCTTAAAACAACTAGAATTGAATATAGCATTTTAAATAGAAACAGTACAGACGTTATTGTACATGACTTTGATAATGCACCTACAGACTTTGACACATTAGAAAATATCACATTTAGTGAACCTTTAGAAGGTTATACTAGTTATGTTGCTGGTATTAGAATCGATGCTTTTGGTATTGATGGTTCTAGTACAACAACATCAATTCCTATTAGAGTTGTTAGACCTATTGAAGTTAAATATGATGGTGAATATCAAATAGCACAAACATATCAGCCTGTTCCAGTTACCGGATGTATTCCTGCAAGTATTGATACAAGAGTAGTTTATAGCGAATCAACGTCAGAAACAAGACAAAATTCAACATCTGTTACGTTAAGTAATTCATTTACAAATAGTAATAGTAATAGCACAACTGAATCTTATAATGAAGGCATAACAGCTTCAGAGTCTATATCTATTAATAGTACTAATAGTACATCAAATAGTGAAAATTTTGGTGAAAGTTATAATTCTTCTGAGTCAAATAATACTTCAAACAACATTGGCTTTACTTCATCAGATGGTGAAAGCTGGTCTTGGTCAACTGATGAAACATCTTCTAATTCTAATACAAGCTCCAATTCAAATAATGTTAATGGACAAGTAAGTGGCTCTGTAACTGTAGGGATGAGTGGAGAAGGTTCTTTACCTTTCTTAGCAAAAGCTTCAGGTAAAGTGGAAACGTCTGTAGGCGTATCAGCAGGTATTGGAAGAACAACGACAGAAGGGACAACAGAAAGCAACTCAAATTCTAGAGGATATTCAATGAGTGGTTTATCAAATGACGGTAAATCATGGGGTTCTGTTACAAGCGAGTCTTCTTCACAAAGCATTGGAGGCTCTTATCTTTTAGGAAGAACATCATCTGAAAGCTCTTCTCAAGGTTCAAGTCAAACTAGTGGCAGAGTTTGGAATTTATCAGAAGGTGTAAGCAAATCAGACACAGTTACGGTTGGAGACAGTGAAAGTATTAGTAATACAATCGTTAACTCTAGCAGCTCTTCTACAACATTTTCTTTTAGCGGGTATATTCCATTTAGAAAGTTTGGAATGTTTTACAGACAAACAACCAGATGGATAAAGCGTTCTGAAATAATTACTTATAATGCTGATGGATTTGCAAGAAGTTCAGGATACATTGATATGTATGAATGGTCTTGGGCACCTGAACTTGCTATTTCTGATAGCTGTGAAACAATAGATACTTCCAATAGACAGAACTGTTATATTGAACCTTGCTTTTGAGGCGTAAAATGAGTAATAGTAAAAAACTAATTAAGAAGCTTAAAGAAAATTTAATAAATACAGAATTACCAAATATTGAATTTAATCCTAACATTGATTCGACTAATCTTATTGCAAGAAATCTTCTTAAAAAAGATAATGATGATGACTACTTTAATAATAGACAAGATAGTTTGAGTAAGTTTTTCAAAATGAACTCATCTATTCCATCGAGTTATGAAGAATTTAGCGATGAGTTTAATAAAAAACATCCTCTTCTTGAAATAGAAAATGTTTATCTAAAATATCTTTTCTTACTAGAACTCGAAAAATTTGATAAGATTCTTATAAAAGAGCTTGCTGAAGATGACTTAAAAAAAGAAAAGTATTTTGTTAAGTTATATAGAAAATATATTAATAGCGATGGCTCTATTGTTAATCTTCTTAAACAAAAGCTAGCTTCAGCCAGTGGGTTTTTATATGAAGATGTTATTAATCATATATTGACTAACATTTCTTATTCTTCTTTAGGTGAAAGACAAATTGAATCAAACGTTTGTTCTATTTTTCTAGTATATGAACGTCTTTATAGAGGCATAGACGACAATATAATCAAAGAAATTAAAAAACATATTGACAATAATGATATTGACAAAGCATACATTGCAGCTAATATCAAAAGTTTTACAGGTGCTGACTATGAGCCGATTTATAAAGAACTAGAAGCCAGAGTAAATAAAAAAAAGTCTAATTTTGATAGATTTATGAGTCTCAAGCCTGATAATTGGAAATTTAATTATGATAATTCTACAACAAATCCGATATACGATTTTAATATTCTAAATGAAAAAGATGAGCCTATAGTACTTTTTGATATTAAAGCAAAAGAAAAAGAAGAGACAGAGCCTACTAGTAAAGAGTTTACAGAATATTTTGTTAGTAGTAAAAAGAGATTTAAATATATTTCAAAAGCACAATATTTTGGAATTATAAACTTAAAAACAAAATATACAATTTCTTCAAAAGAAATTTTAGCTGAAATTGATAAAATTGACTATAAGTTTTTATCAATTAAAGATATTGATGGTTTCTTAGACAATCCAGATGATGGAATATTTAAGAAAGATGCAGACAAATTTGGCACTATCTTACAAATTAAAGAAAATAAACTCAATATAGATAAATTTGTTGAATTCTCTGAAGAAATAGTTCAGGAAGTAAAACAAAAAGTAAATAACTTTAGAAACTGGAAATTAAGTGAGTCTGATAAAATAGCTACTAACTTAACAAAAAATAGTGACATTAATAATCTAATATCTTCATATGAAGAACTTGAAGATATTCTAGAAGAAGATTATTCAGAAGATCTTAGAAACTGTCTATTTGTGTCCGAGCTTCAATCAGATGTTCAAAGAACAAGACTTAGAGGCTATAAACCAGCTGCTTTAGAAAAACTAAAGCAAACAACTGATGATGAAGATTTTGTTGACAAGATAAAAGAACTACTAGGGCCAAACTCACTTTCAAAAAAAATTAGATTTGAACTTGAAGGACAAGAAGGCGTTGAGATTAAAATAAAATCAAATACATCTATTAGATTAAGCTATCTTAATAATGGGTTACAGTGTGCTTATCACTACTCAACATTAAATACCAATCAAGAAAAAGTAAGTTTTTTAAGAGAATATAAAATTGGTACGCATTATAAAAAAGACGAAAATGAATATTACGTTAAAGAACACGTCCCTGAAGGCTTAGATATTAATGAACTAGATAAAATTCAACAAAATAAATATCTTAATATAGGCACTGGAGGTTTTGATATAAATAAAATTAGTGAATATATAAAATCTTTAGTAGGCATTTACAAGTATTTTATAGAAATAAGTCCAAGAAATCTAAACATTAAAGATACCGAATTTCTTCAGGATGAAGACTTTAATGAATTTCAAAAAGACGATATATATGCTGATCAATTAAGTGACGAAGAAACTATAGAATTGTTACAACAAAGATTTGATGATGACGACTTTAATATAGATGACTTTATCGATCCTACTACGGGTCACATAAACATTGAAGACTCTCACAAAAGATTTAATCATATATATGACAACTTATTAAAAGAGATAAAAAAAATAAAACCAGTCTCAGGTTCTGAACCAGAAGAAAGATACTATCATTGGTCAAGTCAAGAAAAAGACTTTATGTTTGACAAGCCTGGTTTAACAACCTGGAAAAAAGATAGACAAAGAGTAAAAGAATATCTAAAAAGTATGGGAATGCTAAAATAACAAACCAATATAATTTTTAATATAAGATTCTAACTCTAATGATTCAATATTTAAAAGTTTAATATATTCGTCTAAATGACTTCCAACATAATGTTTTAAGATTTCTCTATGCAAAGTATCATCTTTAAATTGTGATAAAAGAAATCTTAAGTCGCTAGCATGATAGTTTAGTGAGTCTATTCCTTTTTTGTATGAAGGAAGACTTTCTAAAAGATTTGCTTGTTTAAGTAAGTCTAAATAAGAACGATCAATGGCGTCAGGTGCATAAGCAAAAGAAGCTGGGTCTTGTAGATTAACACCACTCTTTTCAGCATAAGATAGTGCTGACTTGAATCTTTTTATGTCGTTTCCCTTTACAGACGCGCCTAAATAAACTTCATCATACGAACTTGACTCTGGATGCTTGCCTTCTGCCCATTCAAAAGCAACGCTTACGGGAGAAGGAGACTCAGATACTTCTACTGATATATTGGGTTCATCAATAATAGCATTCCAAAGAGCCAATGAAGTTTCAGGAGTAACTTCCTTACTACCAATAAATCTTTTAGACTTGGCTGATTTAGGACTTGAAATAACTATTCTTACTTCATCTGCAATAGAATTATAATGCTTTGCCATATTTAAATGACCAATATGCGGTGGTTTAAAAGCACCTGGAATTATTGCAATAGACTTGCTCATTATTTTCCTTTTTTCTTTTTAACACATGCCCAAGATTTAGAAGGATTAGCAGAGTTAACTCTTGCCATTGCCCATTGATGTGCTGTCATTCCTTTTCTACTTCCGCTTGTATAGAATGCTGCTAAACCTTTTCTATACTCTTGATAGACAGAGCCTCTTGTGTATCCACGTTTATCTGCCTTTTTGTTTAACGTTTCTTTTGTTTTAGCTGATAGACCACCTGCAGCAGATTTTTTTCTAGCAGCTTTTTTCTTTCCTTTTTTAGCAGCACGCTTTTTAGATGCAGTTTTTTTCTTTTTTCTGCCACGCTTGGCTTCGTCTAATAAGGATTCTCTAATAAATTCTTCTAATACTAATAAGTCACTCATGTTTAACTCTTCTTTGTGTCATGTCTAGGTGTATTTTTCCAGCTTTTCTTCTTGCGCTCTTTCTTCTCTTGATTGTCTCTCATTTTATAAGCACGAGCACGATCGGCTGGATTGTCGCTTTTAGCAAGTTTTGTTGCACGGTCTAAAGTCTTTTTTCTTTTTCCTTTAGCTTTATATTGCTTTGGATATTTTGTTTTCTTTTTTTTAGCTTCATCTAATAAAGCTTCTAATATGCTTTCTAATAAGTAATCAAAATTCATTTTTTCTTTCTCATTCTTTGCGTTTTTCGCTTTGAAGCTTCTTTTCTTTGAGTAGCATAGTCAAATGCTTTTTTTAATCTTTTCTTTACTTTTGGGTCTTTTGCATTTTTATATGCTGCTCTTACTCTCTGATGTATAAGATTAATAATTTGTGATTGACGAGCATGTGATTTAGACTTAAATGAAGATTTTGATAGAGTATCACGTATATCAGATACAGTTCTAAATTTTACTTTTACAGTATCTTTTGGATTTTCATCAGTATAAAGTCTTCGACCACTTCCTTTAGGCTTCTTTCCAGTGCCTACTTTGGGGTCTGCTTCAGATAAAATTCTTGTTAATACTTGCTCATAAATTGTATTATACACGTTTAACACAACATTCTGGAAACTGTTTTTCACTTTTATTAACTTTGACAACAATAAAATTAACCATTCCTAATCCTGGTATTTCTCTATTATTGACATCATGTGCTTTTAAAGTGCCTGTTTTTCCATCTAGAGTACTTAACTTATTTTTTAAAAAGTATTTTTTGCAATGTTTACAGCAAGAAGAAATTTTAACAGATAATTTATCGTCAACATCTTTAGAAGAAAACTTTAATTTTTCTTCATTAAGAAATGATTTCCATTCTTTTAAGAGTTGTGCAGTTTTATTTCTATTCATAATATTTTCCTATTAATATATCTCTTAATTGTAAATATGATTTAATTTTAATATAATTTAAGTAAAAAGGAATATTAAATGCCTGTACGATTTGGTTATGCATGTATAAATATGGAACTTTCTGAGCAAGGCATTATTTGTTCACGTACAATGCGAAAAGCTACCTTTGAAAAAAAAGGTATTCCATACGCAGCCGAGCTTTCTTTGACTAACGTAAAAAATATTCTTCCAATTCTCAAGTGGAATAACGACAATAATGTAAAAGTATTTAGGATTTCTTCAACACTTATGCCTTGGGCATCTGAATATGAGTTTGAAGACATGCCTAATTTTGATGAGTTTTGCTCTGCGCTTGCCAAGATAGGCAAGTATGCAAGAATGACAGGACAAAAAATTTCTTTTCACCCAGGACAATTTAATTGTTTAGCGTCGGAAAAAGAGCATGTTATACTTAATTGCATTAAAGACCTTGAAATACATGGTCGACTTTTTGACCTTATGGGCATGCCTCAAACTCCTGAGTCCAAAATTAATATTCATCTTGGTTCTACTTGCGGGAATAACAGGCAGCTTGCAATTGATAATTTCTGTAGGAATTTTGAACGTCTTAGCGAAAGCGTCAAGACTAGACTAACAGTAGAAAACGATGACAAAGAATCAATGTTTTCCTCAAAAATGCTCTATGAAGGTGTGTATAAACAAATTGGTATTCCTATTGTATTTGATGCACATCATCATATATTAGGGCCACAAGATGCACCTTATGATGAAGCTTTGTCAATGGCAGTTGAGTCTTGGCCAACAGGTATTCGACCGACATGTCACCATAGTAACAGCAAGAAAAAACATGAAGACCCTACTGTAAATAGGCACGCAGCTCATAGCGACTATTATTATGAACCTTTTGTTGACAATGGTCACGAAGTTGATGTTGTTTTAGAAGCCAAGAAAAAAGAACGAGCGTTGTTTGATTACTTACAGAAGTGGCCGCAAGAGGTAAGAACATGACTTGGATGACAGGAAGTTTTTTAAGAACTGAATTTGATGATATTGTAGATAAAATTAAACGCGTATCTAGTCATAACAATCATAAAATTTTTGTAGGAACAGATTCTTTCAGATGTGGTGATGTTTATGTTTATACTACAGCAATATGTTTAATTTGCAAAGGACATCAAAATCACTGTAGATACTTTTATAAAAAACAAAAATTAAATAGGGATAGTAACTCTGGAGAATTAGCTGTTAGACTTTTTAAAGAAACAACAGACTCTGTTGAAATTGCCAACTCTATCAAGGAAAAAGTACCTGGTGCTTTAATTGAAATTCATTTAGATGTAAGTGATATTAATGCAAATCAAAAAACTTCTAAATGGGCAAACTCACTTTCAGGTATAGTTACAGGAAGTGGATTTGATTTTAAATTAAAGCCACATGCAATAGCAGCATCTTCTGTTGCTGATAGACATACAAAGGCAATATAATGTATTATAAAGTATTTAATAATTCAAAAATTCCAAAAGTACTATCTGTTTTTATAAACATTTATGCAGTAACAATTGGCCCGTTTATTTTTTGCAAAGATGAAATTCGTGAGTCGACACTTAGACACGAACTAATTCATGTTGCACAGTGGAAAGAATGTTTATACATTGGATTTCTCCCGATTTATATTATGGACTGGGCCAAAGGAATTTTGGTTGAAAAAAAGTCTTCACGCGATGCTTATTTAGGAATTCGCATGGAACGTGAAGCGAGATTAGCAAATAATGATGAAACGTATATTACTAGGCGGAAGCCTTTTGCATGGAGACATTTAGATGACGGAGATGAAAGAGGTTAAGGGGTTTGATGATTTTCTTCTTGTACCACAATATTCAGATATTGAATCAAGAAGTGAAATTAACACGCAAGTTAAAGTAGGAGAATTAGTTTTAGACACACCAATTATTGCTTCACCTATGTCGACAATTACAGAAGCATACATGATTAATGCATTATCAAATTTAAATACTTTAGGAATTATTCATCGATATAATACACCACAATTTCAGAGTAAATTAGTTTCATTTGTACAAAATGAAAAGTTTAAGTCGGCTGCAGTAGGCGTATCAGGTGATTATAAAGAAAGACTGTCAATGCTTGCCGATGAAGGTCTTAGATTTGTCTGCGTTGATATTGCACATGGCGATCATATCTTAATGGAAAAAGCAATTCATTATATTAAAAGTACATACCCAGAGTTATTTATAATTGCAGGTAATGTAGGTACAGCTGAAGGCTATCAAAGACTTTCTAAATGGGGTGCAGACGCAGTTCGTTTAAGCGTTGGCAGTGGTAGCATTTGTACAACTAGAATACAAACTGGTCATGGTATTCCTACAATGCAAGCAATTCTAGATGCATTTCAAATGAAGCAAGAATTACTATCATCTAATGAAAATGCTGCTTTAATTATTGCTGACGGTGGTATTAAAAATAGTGGTGATATTGCAAAATGTCTTGCAGCAGGTTCTGATTTAGTTATGTTAGGTTCTATGTTAAGTGGAACTAAAGAAACACCTGGCAAAGTTATCATCATGCCTGACGGTTCAAAAAGTAAAAGATACAACGGCATGGCTTCAAAAGCGGCACAAAAAAGCTGGAAAGGCACATATGCTTCAATTGAAGGAGTCAGTTCTATTGTACCTTATAAAGGCACGGTTGCAAAAGTAGTTAGAGAAATTATGTCTAATGTTAGGAGTGGAATGTCATATTCTGGAGCCAGAAATTTAAAAGAGTTTAGAGAAAAAGCACAATTTGTCTTACAATCTTCAGCGTCTACAATTGAAAGTGGTCCACACATTTATCGAAACGGAGGGCGTTCATAATGCCTACTAAAGTTGTTTTAGGGCTCCAGTATGGTGACGAAGGTAAAGGCAAAGTAGTAGACCAGCTTGTTGAATCTTGGGCTAATGTTGTTGTAAGATTTCAAGGAGGAGACAATGCAGGTCATACTATTTATGATGAAAATGGACAAAAATTTGTTTTGCATGGCATTCCAACAGGTGTTTTAAAAAATAATGTTCTAAACATTATTGCAAGAGGCTGTGTTGTTAATCCAATTAATATTGTCAAGGAAATTAAAGGTCTTTGTGTTGAAAGTAAAAATCTAAAAATTAGTGGCGGATGTCCTGCAATTTTGCCTCATCACATTGAAATTGACAAAGCTAAGTACCAGAAAAAAATTGGAACAACTGCAAGAGGAATTGGGCCGGCATATACAGACTATTATAGTAGAAGTGGTTTAACACTTAACGATGTATGCTTTAATTTTGACAAAAACAAAGACTATATTTTAAAGTTATTTCAAGAATCAACAAGTCAAAAGCATAATGATGACTTTCTAGTATCACTTGTTAAAGAGTTACGAGAAGCATGTTTGTACTTAAGCAATTATATTGAAAATGATATTGAAAGTCAACTTCAGGAAGCATATTCAAATAATCAAAATATAGTTTTGGAAGGCGCACAAGGTTGGGGTCTAGACGTCTGGTCAGACTTTTATCCTAATGTTACATGTTCATCACCTTCAGTTGGTGGAGCAATTATATCAACAGGATTAAATCACTGGCAGATTGATGAAGTCATCGGTATTGCAAAAGTTTATAAGACAAAAGTAGGAACTGGAGAGTTTGCAACTGAATTGTTTGGCGATGATATTGATAAAATTAGAATAGAACTAGGTGAGTATGGAGCTACAACTTCTCGTCCAAGAAGAATTGGCTGGATTGATTTAGATGAACTTAAGTCTGCTTGTCAAAAAAATGGTGTTAATCATTTGTTAGTGACAAGAACAGATTCAGTAGAATCTTTTCCAGAAATCAAATATAAGCTACAAAATCAAATTCAAAATGCAAAAAAGTGGAATCTTTCTACAGGTAACAAAAAGGAAAAAGATAATCTATTAAAGTTTCTTAATACAGTTAGTAAAGCAACAAGCGTAAATAATATTTCATATTCTTACGGTCCAAAGAGAAATGAAATCTCATGGTTTAAAAAGAATTATATTTAAGGAGAAATTATAGTGCTGCAAAGATATACTTCGTACAAAATCAATAAGATTTGGAATAGATACGACTTAGCTGTTAGATGGAAAGATATAGAAATTGCACATTTAGAAGCTTTATACCAAGATGGAGTTATTCCAGAAGCAGACTTAAATATAATTAAAAGTAGAATCCATGTTAGCTTAGATAGATGGCAAGCTATTGAAAATGTAACTAAACATGATCTGCAAGCTTTTGTTCAAATGTTAGAAGAAAGTGTAGGAGGAAATGAATCAAGATGGTTGCACTATGGTCTAACGTCTTCAGATATTTTGGATACAGCTACAACTATTGGTTGTCTTGAAACACTTAAATACACAAGGGCTTGTTTAAGTGACTGTATTGCTTCTATCGATGACTTGCTTGCTGATGACAAGAATAATATTCATATTCTTGGACGAACACATGGTCGTGCTGCTGAAACGTATTCATTAAAGCTACTATTTAAACGATGGCGAGCTTTTCTTCATGATGCTTATAAACAATGCCAACATTCTTATCTAAACTGCAGAGTTGGAAAATTAAGTGGCCCTTGCGGAAATAACTCGACAAATAAAGTAAGCTCAGAAACTGTAGCCTTGCATAGTATGGAATATAGTCTTAGATCAGATGACTCTTCTTCGCAGATTGTTTGGAGAGGTATTTATTTAGATTATTTTTATGCTTTACTTAAATGCGCATTAGCTTTTGAAAAGATTTCATACGATATTAGACATTATGCTATAGAAGGTATTGATGAAATGGCTGAAGGTTTTACATCAGGACAAAAAGGTTCTTCATCAATGCCACATAAGAAGAATCCTATCTTAACAGAAAACTTATGTGGGCTAGCTAGAATGTGTAAAGGCTACTTTCAAGTTGCAGTAGATAATTGTAATACTCTTTGGGAAAGAGACATTAGTCACTCTTCATCTGAAAGAATTATTTTTCCAGATATGGCACACTTAGTGTGTTTTGGTTTAGAGCGACTAAAAGGTGTAATTGACAATCTCTATTTGAACTACGATAATATTCAACGTAATACTGCGTCTGTTTACAATAAAGTTAGTTCGCAGAGAAACATGAACGCACTTATCAGAAAAGGTAATACTCGCAAAGAAGCACACGATCAAGTTCAAAAGCAAATCTTGCTAGATTAAAGCCATATTTATACTTAGGAGATAAAAATGAATAAATATGATTTAGAAAGACAAATTACAAAAGAGTTCATTAATGAAGC
>Ga0163109_10001153_pt1 | contig 21045 bp, 10 predicted proteins | sample CRUFie1St13metaG_FD_108704 | JGI IMG/M metagenome (GOLD analysis project Ga0163109, IMG submission 108704) | Marine microbial communities from the Costa Rica Dome - CRUD Field 142mm St13 metaG | ecosystem: Environmental > Aquatic > Marine > Oceanic > Photic zone | place: Costa Rica: the Eastern... | reverse complement strand
TATAAATATCTTGTTACTTCAAAAGCCAGGTTAAATCTTCATTGTCCTTATCACCTGATTTCCATTGCCATTCTTTTGGTCTATCTGTTCCTGTTGAATATACTCCTGCTGATTTACCAAAACCTCCTAATGCCTTTCTAGATAAATCAACACCTTGTTGATGTAATCTTAATGCAGTATCTCTAACCCATAATGCAATACCAAATGACATTACTAAATCATCATTATATCCTCTTTGTGCTTCTGCTCTACTTCCGTTCCATATAAAGACATATAATTCATCTACCAATCGTTTTGACTTTACAATTGGTGATTTTTCTCTAAAATATGTTTCTAATTTAGATATGATTAACGGTCTTGTTTTTGATGTAGTAGAAAAGCCAGGAACCTTTTGTCCTTTACCCTTTAAATCATATCCTTTTCTCAAATGTACATCTTCATCAACATATGCATCTTGTTTATAAGAATAATATAAATTTTCATATCCCTTATCAATTGCAACCTGTATTACTGCCCATCCTATGTTTGCATTTTCAATAACTAATAATGCATTGTTCCATTCTGTTGCAACAGCAACTAACATATTCCCATATTCTGTAGTTCCTATTTTTCCTTTATATTCAGCAACTTGTTGCATTGTTTTTATATCTAATACATGGAATGCAGAATAATCTCCTCCATCGCCTCTGGCAACGTCCGCTACTACTACATATGAATTAGAATAGTTTGGATATTCCCATATCCAATAGTTGCCATCAAATCCTCTTTTTTCTTTTGGATCTTCTACATATGTTTGTTCATACCATTGAATGATAGGACCATCTACTACTGTATGACCTGATGATATAAAGTCGCAATCACATTCTTGTGCAGCACTTTTTTCTCCTAATAATTCTGTTTGAAGATCTCTCCATTTTTGATCTCTTTCTGGATGTACGGTCCAATGTAATTTGATAGGATTAAATTGTCCGCCGGCTTCGGCTTGTGTCCATGTTTTATGAAATAAATTACCTGTACCATTTGGTGTTGATAACATAATAGCTCCACCACCTGTTGCTAATGTTTGTTGTGCCGCAGTCCATATTTCATCAATTCTATCAACAAATGCTGCTTCATCAATTACTAGTAATGATAATGCTTCAGATCTACCAGCATCTCCTTTAGATGATATAGCTTTAATTTGTGAACCATTTTTAAATCTCAATGAAAGTTTATTATCTTCCATGGTCTTTCCTTTTAACCATGAAGGTAAATTATCATGCATTACTCTTACTTTTGTAACAAGATTCTTTGCTACATCTTGTTTTGTTGCAATAACTAATACATTATAATCTGATTTGAAAATCATACACCATAATGAATATCCAGCAGATAAAGTTGATATACCTAGCTGTCTAGACTTTAAAACAATATTATATCTGTTGTTTTTGAATTCATTTAATGCTTCTTCTTGGAAAGGATATAGATTGAAATACATCTTACCTTTAGTAGGATGTTGTATAATACAATACTTACGCATGAAATGTACAGGGTCTTGAGAACACCTCTTATATTCATCACGTATGATTTCTTTTATGCTTTTCTTTACCGCCATATTATACCTTAATATAAGAAATTATTTGCAGAAAAACAAATAAAAGAACTGCTTATTTTTTACTTTTTTCAAATGAACGGCCGCCAAAGTATGCACCTATGACCGTAATAAGTACTAATTGTAAAAGATCTGTCCATTTTTGTTCTACTTCAAAAGCAATTGTTCCTGCATCTATAAATATCATAAGAACTGTACATACAACTAGAAATATAAGCACTAATGGTCTTACGTTTTTAGATAACCAAGAATCAGAATTCATATCAGCTTTCCATCTGTCTGTGATATTCTTTTCCATTTCTATTTCGTATTGTGCGACTAATTCTTTTATCTTTTGTTCGGCTTCTAATTTTTCTTCCTTTGAAGTATGTAAGTTATCTATTACTCCACCTACACCTTTTACTAAATCGGCTGCGCCGCCTGAAAATAATTTTGTTATTATACTCATAACTATTTCTCTATTTTAATCTATTAAATTGAACCAAATGCATCCTTAAGGAATACTCCTAGTTCGTTACTTTTAATTGCATTCAATACACCTTTAAAAGTAGCTCCAGCAAATTGTCCTTTACCAAATTTCGATGCCATTCCACCAACACCTTTATATAATAATAAACCCACTACTACCATATGAAGTAGTTCAGCAGCTTTATGTGCCTTTGCAGTATCTTTTACTCCAGCTAATTTAATAACCTTTTCAAATGCACCAATAATTGCATGATGATATTCTTCTCCAAATGAAATCAATTTATCTCCAGATAAACTTTTAAATCCTGGTATCTTACTTATTAAATTTACAAATTTTCCTAATAGTCTTGATATTTCGCCGAATGATAAAGCAACACCAGCTAATGTCAATGAGCCAGCACCTGTTATGAGTGCTTCTGATTCAGGTGCATCTAAGTTTAGTTTTTGAATATCTTTTTCAAGAGTATCAAATACATCTTCTATTTCTGCTTCTACATTTTCTACTATTAGATTGGATAGTTTCACTTTATGCCTCAAATGAAGATCTAATATCTTCTTTTAATTTATTATAATCTTTTTCAATCTTTTCAATGAAAGAAGAAATATCAATCTCATTTCTTTCACCATCTGCATTTTCCCAAGTAGTTTCTTTTACTTGTTGTTTTACAATTTCAACTTCTTTATCGGTATCTTTAAACCATGATTCTGCATTTGATAACATGATTTCTTTTTGATACTTTTGCCAGGCTTCTGGTCCTTGTTGTTTAATTTTTCTTTCTTCTGTTAAAACACAACCAAAACACTTACCACGTTTGAAATAAAATTTAAAGTTCAAAGATTTTTCTTTTTCTCGCATATTTGTACCACATTTGGGACATTCATCTGGTACTTTAAGAGTATCTTGAACTTTCTTTAATATTGAATTTTCTGGTTGACGTGTTGTAAATCCATCATGTTGTGTAACTCTTGTTCTGAATCCTTTTGTATCTGTTTCAATCCATACTTTAGGTTTACCATCTTCAAAAGATTCTATTACTTCTAATTCTTTTGATTTTGTTTTACCTGTATAAATTGATTTACGTGTTTGGGTTCGGTGTTCGCCAGCAAGCATCTGCTTGATAGCTTTCACATTTTGTAACTTATTGCTCATATTAATTAAAGATATCCTTAATCTTCATTTTGATACGATTTTTTGCTTGAGGCTTAAGGCCTAAGCTTTTTATCAAATCTAATACAAAATCGCCTTGAACATTTGCACCTTTATTTCCTAATGTACTTTTTAACATTTTCATAGCTTGTGTATCATCAACTTTACCAAATTTAGTAGATAATGTTTTGTCTTCATCTACTGATTCAAATCTATCAGCTGCGCCATCTGGCTTACCCATATCTCCCGCCTGATTATCTTTCTTCATTAACATTCTTGCTAATTGCTTTGATACTGCAGGGTTGTTACCTGAAATAGCTTGTACTACTTGAAGTAATCCTGCTGCTTGTTGTATTGGTGATCCTTGGTCTAATGCTTTTTTTAACATTTTAACGCCGGCCATTTTTTCTACCGAACCTAATTTTTGTCCAACAGCTGTTCTTGCCATAGGAGCTTCTTTCAAAGATTCTTTGATCTGTTTTCTGATCATGTTTCTTAATGTTGTTTCTTTCATTGGTCTGTCCCTTTATTTTAATATAAATATGCTATGTTTCACTTATCAATACTATTTTGTAAAGCCTTTATCCATAGCAAAATTTGCTCTACTAAATTCTATCCTATCTACAAATTTAACTCCATTGCCTATTCTATCAACTGCAACATATCCTTCTGGTGCAGTGACTCTTAAGCCTCCTTTACCATCGTCTACAAAATGTTTTGCATTATAAATAGCATTGTTATATTTACGTACAAATATAAGTTTGGCGTCTGACAATAATTTTGATACTTGAAATAAATTTACTATATCTTGTTGCCTTCTTTGAAACATTTTCATTTGTTCTTGTCCAGCAGCTATAGCTTTCATTTTTCCTTTTTCAGATTTTAATTTTTCAATACGTTTATCGATTCTTGTCATTTTATACCATTTTTGAAATGCTTTAAATGATACCTTAGGATTATTAACAAATTGTCCAGATTTGATTTCTTTGTTCAAATAAACATTAAGATCTGCCATTGGTAAGTTATCATAATTAACTTTAATAGAATCTGCTTTTTTAATTAAATTTTGTACTTCTTTTGCTTCTTCGACTGTTAATGTAACTATACCTGTTGAATCTTTAAAAAATGCATCATCAAACCAAACATCTCTAGTTTGATTTAATCCACTTACATCTGCTCCAAAACTAGCTCCTGAAGATAATGACTGATATGTTGTATGAAATACTATACCAATTTTTGCTGCTGCAACTTGTTTTCCTAATTCAGAATCTGATTCTACTGCATATGTAATTGTATTTGGTCTGAATGACAAATGTGGCTTACCATCTATATTTGTATTTTTAACCATACTCGAATCAAACATAAAATCTCCTTGCAGAATATTTTTTATACCTAATGATGGAAAATATTGTAATGCCAACTTCAATTTATCTGCTAGACCAGGAGCTTGTCCATGGTTAGCATCTATATCTTCCATTGTATAGTTAATCTTAGGTACTTTATTAAATACTGACTTTGTTCCTACAAAGAACTGTCCATTATCAGGATTGATTCCTGTAAATATCGCCGGGGCTCCGTCCCATTTAACTGATGTGTTTATTTTGGTATTTGAATTACCTGCTAGATTTTTTAGTAGTTCAACTAAAAATGATCTTGCTTGTTTATATCCAGATTCTCCTTGAGTCAAAACTAATTCTTCTAAATGAGTTAAATGTGTATTTGCCTTTGCCTCTGTTAACAATTCTTTTAACGAATCGCTCCACCACTCTTTAGTTAATGCTTGTTTTTCTTCTTTTGGTATTATTCTAAATCGAGCAGCCGATTTGCCATTTATTAATAAATCTCCTTTTTGACTGATTTGAATTGTTTGTACAACGACAGGTTTATTTTTAAACTTGCCCATCATCACTGTATCACCTATATTGATAGGTACATTGAAATCTTCCATTAGTCCTGTAGGTGTTCCTAACTTTTCCTTTTTACTAGATTCTATAGAATCTTCTGCTCCTAGAAAATCTAAAAACTTATATCCTACGACTTGAGCTATTTTTTGTATTTCTTTTTTCCATAATGAATATGCAGGATTACCTTTATAATTTTTCAAATAATCTGTACCTGCAAAATCTCCTCCTTTTACGCCGGTAGGAAAATATGAAACTGTTAATGGGGGTCCATCTGGATAATTTGTGTCATGTACTTCAATTGGGTTGTCTTTAACTATATAATTTACTACCTCATATCCTAATCGTCTAGCCATTTCTGCAGTCTTTTTTCTATATGTAGCTTGATTTCCATATAAGTATCTAGGACCATCATCTGCAGATGTATCTCCAATTCCGGTTAAACTATTCTCAGTTAAAAATGATTCTATTGTTTCCGTACGTAATGAAGAAAACTTAGTTTGTAACATGTTATATATTTTAGGATCAAAAAATCCCATAACATCTTTAAATGTTTCTGCATCAGCTGTTGCTAATACTTGTCTTAATGTAGTTCCGGACATTTCTCCAAAGCCAGGTATTTGAATATCAACATGCGGTGCAACAACTAAATATCCATGTTGAGTAAATGGTTGCAGATTATTTTTATTTGCTTCATAATCTTGAAAATAACTAGGTTCTCCATTTTTCTTTAATCCTATTTTGAATCTAGGATTTTCCATCATATCTTTTTTACCTACAGCAAATAATAATGCAGTTGTTTCTGGATCATATTTGCTAGTCAACTCTTGTGCTTGATATGGGTTTCGGACTTGAACAACATTTGTTATTCCATGTTTTCGCATTACCATTTCCTTTTCTTTGAAATTCAATGGAGATTTAGGTAATGCAACTTTGTCTGATGTTACAACAAATGTATTTGATTTACCAAATTTGCTTGCCAATTTTTTATAAACTGCAGCATGATGTTGTCCCATTGGTTGAAATCTGCCCGGATATACTACCAATACAGTTTTCACTGGTGACTCAGATAACATCTGTTCTATTATTTCGTGTCCTAAAGTTTTCATCTATATATAAATATTATGAATTATGCATTCTCTAATGATTTCAATCTAGCTTCCAAGTCTTGTATTTTCTGTATTGCATGAGATAATAATGCTCTTACATTAATATCGATAGGAACTTGATTATCACTATGTTTTTCATATCTATCTTTTGGTCCAGTACCTTTTGGAAACGCACCTTGTTTCGGAACCAATTTACCATTCGCATCTTCTTCCCATTTACCAATTTTGTGTACTTTTCTTCCATTATCATCGTATACGAAGTCTGGGCCATATTTTGCAAATTCAGGATTAACAGCTGCAACATCTTCTGCAATAAAACCTATGTCCTTACCTGAACCATCTTTGTAATCATAACTTACTGACTTTACTTTTAGTATATCATCTGAACCTGATATTTCTACAATATTTTTCTTTATATTTCTAGTTGAGGTTGAATATGTCATTTCACCATCACTAGTATCGTATTTCATATCCGCATTTCCAGAAGAATTATCTATTGTATGGAAATATGCTTCAGAAGCTTCGAAGTCAGCACAGACTGAATCATTGTTCAGTATACGTACATCTGTACTACCACCTGTACCAAATGTTCCATTGATAAATGCACTAGTAGCATCTGCTCCAATTTCGCATCTGTTTCTTCTGGTAGAATCTCCTTCGAATACTGTTATTCTACTATCAGTTCCATTATTTTCTCCAAGTACAAGATTACCGTTCGAGCCATTAACAACAAAGCCGCCATCGCCTGCTGAAAGTGAATCAGCAACTGTAAGATTATCTCCTACAAACACATCATCACCAACATGTAAGTCTGTTTCTATATATGCATCACCATCAGTATCAAGTTTAAATGTATATGTAGTGTCTGTGAAAAAAGTTGTATCAATGATTTTGAATTCTTTGCTGTTAGCATCTATTCCCATTCTCCATTGCTGTCCACTATCATATTCTGATTCGAATTCTATTGCAACATCGGCCGAGCTTCCAGGGTTATTATTATGAAGTTTAATCATTGGAGTAACATTAGAATTAATGTTTTGATCCAATATCAATCCTGTAGTAGTAGAAGATACGGCATTGATCTCAACTCTATTCCTTATTTTTAATGTTGCTTGTGCATTATCAGTACCAGATAGTATAACTGCCTGGCCTGCTATTTTTCCGAACGTATATTGTTCTCCGTCTGTTAAATCTATATTATTTGACATTATTATTCCTCTATATTATTACGGTGGTGGTCCTGGAACAAAAGTGGATTCAGCAATGGTTGCTCCAATACTTCCGTTATCAAATTGTACTCCGGACGTGGCAACTATCACTCTTACTGATGAATAATCGTCGGTTGCCTGTTGTGGTAATTTTATATCCTTAATAGGTTTTGTTGCGCCTGCAGTAAAATTATGAGGTGCTACTGATAACTGCATATTCATTGTAACATCTCCTCCCAATGATCCATCAAATACTAATCTTACTCCAGAATTTGATACATCCTCAAAATACTGATCTCTATTATTGATGTCTACTTCTACTACCTTTTCTGCAAAGTTTGTTGCTTTTACAAATCCTAATTCATCTACTGAAAATCCTGGATTATCATTTCCTCCTAATTTGATTACACCATTATTCAAATCAATTCTAGATCCGGAATCGGCATTGAAATTGAATGACTCAAGCAATCCAGTTGTTATTCCGCCGGCTCCGACTCTTAATGGTCCATCTTCATATTTTGTTACTTTGATATAATCAATTACTGTTATTGCATCATCTCCATTATGATTGGCTAAGAACATTGGTGCAACAAATCTTACATCTGCATGAACATTTCCAGGTGCACTTCTATAATGTTTATTTGATGAATCAGCGTTGCCGGCTGAAAATCCTCTTGCATATCCTTTAAAGGTTTCATAATTAGCACCTGGTCTTTTTCCGCTAGCTGCTAAATAATGTTGTGAACTAAAACTGTCAGCTCCTGAAAAATTGACTTTGGTTGTTGCATCTGCAGCATACCCAACAAATCCGGAATAGAATAGACTATCTTGGCTCGTATCTGCTGTAACCTTTACTCTTACTTCAATTTCATATAATGATACGCCATCATATGGTATCAAGAAATTACCATTAGACCATACTTGGTCATTACCAGAGTTATTACCAAGTTTAATTGCTTGACTGCCTTCAACTGTATCCGTCTGTCCGGTCAATATTGATGAATCACTTAGCCCACCGGTTGAAGAAACATGGAATGTTACATTGCTACCATTGGTAGTAGGATTATTATTTGATGCAGCAATAAAGTCTGATAATGTTGTACTTCTAGAAAAATCTTCAAAATATAAAACTTCTGGAACTCCGCCTATTCGTACTTCTCCGCCTATAAATGTTTCATCTTGTCCAAATCTAACTATGTCTTTATATGCACCATTACTATCACCACCAGTTCTAACTCGTTTCTGTATTGTGAATCCTAATTCAGTTGATCCAGATAAAAATGCTCTATCTTTAGGTGCAATCTGTCCCATTCTTATAATTTTAGTTTCGCCTATAGCTGCAATGTTATCATTTCTATAAATTGCAAATCCTAATGGGTCTTTGAAGGAGCCTGATGTGGTTCTCATTGTTGATCCCATATTCACAAATGTATCATCTGTGCCATCACTGTTTTGATCTGTTGCACTTCGTATTATAGTTGAGCCAATTTCAAAGCCACCTATTGCTCCAGCACTTGCAGTGATATCACCTTGAGGTGTTAAATGGAAGTTGGTTGATTTGATCTCTACATTTCCATTAGCTCCTGATATGAATTGATTTGATCTACCTAAATAAAACTTATCTACTCTAATATCAACTGCCGAACCCGATATCAATAATGATTTTGCATCATTGTTCCACGCAAAATATCCGGCACCTAAATCTCCTGATCCTGAACCTAAATAGAAATTACCACCACTATCCAAATATGATGTAAAATTAGATAATGATGCATTATTATATGGAGGTCCACTTCCTTGTGATATGGCGTTATGAAATCCTAAAACATCTGATGTTAATAATAAACCTGCCGATAGGCCTCCTGTTGTATCAATTTCAGATAAAGATCCGGATAAGAAATCAAAATTCGGACCGGTTGCTCCAGTTGCACCAACATCACCTGCAGTTGATACAGAGAAAGGTTGAATTTTAGTTCTTGTAAAGTTGATGCCTTCTGATGTTTTACCTTGTATTGTATATGTAATTGAACCACTAGTAGCAGTTACACTACTATGATCTGCTATTACAATATCTTGGCCACTTACTGAAGCAGCACCTGGTGTTATATTTAATCCAGATGCAGATACTTCAAATTTACCTGCAGGTTGATTGCCACTAAATACTTCTGATTGCAGTTTAACTGCTCCTTCAAATACCGATATTGTTGTACCACTATTATCAAATGATGTAGGTACGCCACTTGCATTACCTGGTAATGTAATTGTTGGATTAGTAAATTCTGCTTGAATATTTTCTGCACCGGCAATTGATTTGTTATATGATATTGTATTTGTTTGTTGATCAAAAGCTGTTCCGTTCTGTGTCGAACCAGATGTAAACACTGTCAATGTTTCTGATAATGAACCTGTATATCCATGTACTCTAATATCAATACGCTTACCTGCTTCTGTTTCTGGTGTTACTCTATGTCCATTCAATAACATTTCTATGCTAGGTTCTGTACCATCTACTTTGTAAACGGCTGGTAATGCCATTGTTTGATATTTGACTTTATAAGATGATCCGGATGCTGCTAATGATCCTGAATCTCCTGGCGTCGATCCTGGTGAATCCGGATATCCTCCTAATCTATTATAATAATGATAACATCTATGACTAGCTTTCGCAGTATCAGTAGTGAATGTATATGTACTTCCGGCTTTTACTTTTTGTTTTGTTTCTAAATCATATGTACCACAAAGCATTTGATCATTACCAGACGGATTACTACCTGATGCATGTACTATACCAACATGTAAATACCACCTTTCAACTTCTGGATGAGTATTGGTTCCGCTCATAAAATATGGATTAGTTGATGATGCATGCTCAGCACCGGTAGATGTACCATATTTAATATGAGAATCAGATGAATTTACATTTCTCCAGCCCCAATAAAATGAACCAGAGTTTTGATGTACATGTCTTTTAGAATACACGATAAATAAGTATGCCGATGTTTTATCAACATCGAAGACGGAGCTATTCCAACCTCCGTCTGGTCCATCTGCAAAATCAGGATAACATTCCCATAATAGTTCTTGTTCACCAAATGGACCTGTTCCTATTGCAATTGCATTTTCTGCAGGAGAACCATTAAGGCTCATATTATCTGAAAAGTTAGTAAAACTAGTATCAGCAAATGTTCCACTAGGAGCTGACCTCCAATTTAATGGTAATGCTTGATTTGTATATACTGATGTTTCTATTCTATTTGAACTACTTGCAAATGATGCTGTAAATGGTATCTTTGTTGCGCCTTCAAATACATGTACAGTGGTATCACCATTAAATGATGAGCTTGGATATTGTCCAGCTTGATTGAAGTCTATTGCTGATCCTGTTGCAATTATTCCTTGTGAATTAGCTAAAAATGTATGATTTGTATTTGAAAGTATTGTCTGAACATTACCAGATCCTGCATCTATCAATTTCAATGTTACTGAATCAGCAAATGAATTGTCTGCAGATGCCATTGTATATGTAACTTTCATTCCATCTACAAAATCAGCACTATTAACTGTACATACAGGAGGAGCGGCTGTATCTGATGCATCATTACTAATACCAGATAATGTTCCTGCTGTTGTAGACCATGCACCATCATCAGTTGCACCATTTAAGCTAGCAGTAAATGTTGCAGAAGATGGAGTTATTGTTCCATCAATTGCTTTTGTAAATATTAATGTTGATCCATTTACAATTACCCCTTTAGCATTAGTACCAGGCGTTCCTGTTTCTCCTGCTAATGATTTTGCAAATGATTGAGTTACTGATGAAGTAAATGCTGTATCGTTTTGTGTTTTACCTGTAATTGTAACATGTAATGCTCCGGATGCTGCAGACATTGCAGAAGGAGTATTTAATACTGCAGTTGTTGAATTATTACCGGTAATAGAACCAGGTGTTATATTTATTGCATTTAGAGAAGCAGAGAATTGTCCAGCAGCTGGTGTAGTTGTTTTATATGTTAATGCTGTTGCACCTTCAAATACATTAAGTTCAGACCCTCCTCCATCAAAACTAGTAACATTTCCATTGAAATCGGATTGGAATGTATGACTAGGATTTGATAATGTTGTTTGAATATTACCAGAACCTTCATCCAATAATACAAAAGTAACTGAGTCTGTGACAGCGCCGCTATCCCCGTTTGCAGTAATTCTAACTGATGTATTAGTTCCAAAATGTCCTTTCGTTAGTTCCATTCTAGTTAAATCTAATAACGAACCAGTTAATAATGTTACTGCTGGAACTGTTTCATATGATGCTGTTGCTGATGTTGTATTTTGTAAACTAGCTGTTATTGATGCTGTTGCAGGTGTTATTGTCCCATCCAATGCTTTTACAAATGTAAATGTCGATGTTTCTAATGATAATAGTTTAGCATCAGTACCAGCAGTACCTTGAGATCCATCATCTCCACCTTGTATTTTAGCTATTGTTGCAGAATCAGATAAAACTGATCCTGATGTTACTGTAATTGTTATTGGAAAATATCCTTTAGTTTGTGCTAATCCGCCGGATGATATACTACCTACCCATGTTATACTACCACTAGCCTGACCAGAAAATCGTCCTCCTTCATCTACTATACTACCGGTATCATATGCAAATCCTGTTATATTTGCACCGGTGTTAGTTACAATAGATATATTCGCAGGTGGTATAGTACTATGTAAATTTTGTTGTTGTATAGTAAATGTAATATTATCTGGTGTTGCACTTGTATCACTTGAATTATCAAATACCATTACATTAGAAGATAATGTTAATAATAATGATCTTGCAGTAAATCCATCACTACCTATAATTCCATCTGATCCAGAACCTGCCATTAAACTCCATGATGCTGGAGCTGGAGGTCTATTAGTATGTGATGCTACATGTGGTTCAGATCCTACAGCAATATATGATGAACCAGAATATTCAACTGCATCACTAACATTATATGTCTTTCCTACTTCCCAACTACCACTCCATACCATTCCATTACCAACAGGCGTTCCATTATTCAAACGCAATTGTCCTCGTACGGTTAATGCTGTTCCATCCCATGTTAATTTATCACCTAATGAAAATTTACTTCCAGAGTCTATATAGAATCCAGTATCGGTATTTGCATGATTTCCTTCGCCGGTATATAATTTACCAGACTCCATTTCAATACCTGCAATGGAACCAGTATTAGCTACAATACCACCCTCAAGGAATACATTTTGTGAATATAAACCAAACCCTGCATTAGTAGGATCTGTTCCATGCAATCTAGCCTGACTAAGACCTGATAAATCTCCAAGTCTAGCTTTTAAATCTATATCATAAATTGCTGATCCAGTTCTTTCTACGATGTCTATATATGGTGTAAATGGGTCATTTGGATTAGCATTTAATCTAATATATCCTGTGCCTATCTTACCTGTTGATACAATTACTTGTGATCCTGAATATGATTGTGCTACAGATGCTAAATCTCCTAAAGACCCTGAGTCTCCTGCTGTTCCAGCACCATATCCTCTCTGAACAAATAAGAATCCTCCAAAATTAGTTTCACTAGACTTATCAAATCTAGATGAAGAATTAACTAACATATATTCTGTAGCAAAACCTGTACTACTTACTTTTTTAGCAGTAAGTATTTCTCCTGGCGAAAATCCTGAAACATTTTCTAACGACATTGTGGTCGTTGTTGCTGAATGGACTCCATTTGGTGCTACAGCTGAACCTGTTAATGTTGATGAATTTGCTACATATAATTGACCACCTACTGCATTTACTGCTTCTTTTTCAAAAACTGTTGTTGCTAATGTACCTCTAATTCTAGCATTTTCGACTTCAAGAAATCCTCCTTGATTTGCAGTCAATCTAAATCCAGAACCAGCTACATTAGATGCAAATCCTGCAGATTCAATTGTTCCATCTTTTCGGATAATCATCTGACCGCCTGTTAAAGATTCATCAGTCAAAGTCCATCCGGCTATTTCATTTCCTTCTTCACCTAATTTGAATATTGTTTTTGAAGTATCAGTAGCATCTAAACCTTTTATACCATATCTATTAGATCCAAGATTTCCTATAAATACTATTTCTGTGTCTTGAGCTGATCCGGTTCTGAATGTTAAACGTTTGTTGGTAGAGTCCATTTTGACACCACCATTTACATTTGTTTTTTGAATGGTGCTGGTTGAGATCGACCATCCAGCAATCTTTCCGCCACTAAAAAGTACATTCGATCCTGTTATTTGACCTGAATCTTTTAGTATTAGAGAATCTGATGTATCATTAAGTTGTGAAGTTCCAATTTCAAATCCACCAATTAATCCAGAACTAGCAGTAAGTGCTCCTTGAAGATTAACTGCAAATGGTGCTGAATGTTGAGATGCATTTCCTAAGAATATTCCGTCATCTCCGTCAGCAACAAAAATATCATTGCCAGATCCTAATGTTATTCGTCTGCCGGCCGCATCAATCGAAAAATTGGTAGTTGTTAAGTCACTAGTTCCAATTGTAAATCCTCCAATTGATCCTCCAGCATCAGCTGTAATAGTACCTTGAAGTATAACATCTCCATTTTCATCTAAATGAAACCCACTCGATGTAATTTCAATATTACCATTTGCTCCTGATATAAATGCTGATTGGCCTCCTAGGAAGAATGAATCTGATCTTAAATCTAGATTAGATCCGCTAATTTTTATATTACCATTCGATCCACTAATTTGTGTATTTTCATCTCCTAAGAAAAATTTAGGAGTACGTATTTCTAATCCGGCCGCTTTACCAGAAACTTCTTGAGTTGCAAACCTTAAGAAACTTCCAGAATCTGCTACAATTTCTAATCCTACTCCTTGATAAGAATCAGTATCACCTGTTCCATCTGAACCTGTAATTTCTATAGATCCAGTATACATTAAAAATCCACCTTGATTTTCCGGTAGTTTTGCTTTATTAAATCCATCATATCCAATCGATCTAATATAAGCAGAATTTTGACCTACTAACTCAATACCTTCTCCTACAACATTACCAACAGTCATTGTGCCTGTTATAATATCATTGTTACCACCAAATACAGAATTTTCTCCGGTGAATGTTACTGGATAAATTATTGCTTCTGCTTCTGCTTGATTGTTTAGATAATCATAAAACAATAGTTTGAAAGTAAGCGGTGTTTTTATAAACTGTGTTGGTATACGTGTATTAATTCTTGTAAAGTTTGGCGTAAATTTGGATTCGTTAAATGTTTTTACGCTAATGTTTCCAATATTATATCTACCACTTCTTTGTACAAAATAAAATTCAACTTCTTGGTCATCTAAACTTTCAAATCTAAATATTGCCGGAACTATACTTCCGGATGAATTTATTTGCACAGATCCTATTCTAGTACCAAACGTTTGGTCTGATTCAAATATTCCTGTTAATGATTCTTCATATCCTTGTACTGCACCTACTGTTCCAAATGGTTGCTTAATATAAGCATTAACTGTCATTTCATCATTATTAAATCGACCTTTACTTCCAGACACATATATATCTAATTGAGGATATGGTCCTACATTTGGATCTGTCGAAACATTTGATGAATCTGCAAATAAGTTAACAGTCATCAAGTATTGAGTATTTTTTGTTAATGATGGTTTAAACGAATCTTTAAGTCGTATATATGAAAAATCATTTGGACCATATGTAGTTGTAGGTGTTAATCGTATTCCACTCAGTAAATCATCTGGTTCAAATGTTTCTGCTAATGGAACTGTCGGTGGAATTATACCGCCACTACTCGTAAAGTATGTCTGATAATCTCCTAAACTAGAAAAGAATCCCATTCTATTATAAGTAGCTCCATCTGAAGCATTTGCTTCATAGTTTAGTTGATCTTCTAATATTTCTACTTGTTCTAATACTACTTCTCCAGCATCAATAAAATCTCCAAATTGACCACCTGCTTTATAAAATGTTTTTAGTTTGTATACATCACCGGTTGCCGGCTCTATATTAGATATTTTAATTTCAGCAAATGATTGAGATTGTTCTGTAATTTCAGTTACGAACGGTAATGTAAAACTACATGTATAATTTGCTGTTGGTTCAACTTTATCTACAGTTACAGTACGATTTCCAATTATTCCTCCACCTCCAGTACCTGTAAGTGTTACTGCAAACTTTCCTCCTGTATTGGAATCTGCAATATTTTTGAATCCGGCTGGATTTTCTAATAATACTACTTGAGCTTTTTTCGTACTTAAAATAGTATCAATCACAAAATTATATGAACCAGACAATCCAAATATTAATCCTGGGGCTGCAGAATTGAACCCTTCAGTAGATGCTTGTGAATCTGGTACTAAAAGACCTTCACTATTTAATTTAGGACCCGCAGATGGAACTTCAATATTTGGATTAACAATTGTAATAACATCTCCTTGTCCCATATCTGATGTAAAAAATGGTACTGATGTTTCGAATATAGATTCATCTAATGCTGTTATAATTGTACTTGTTGTACCTGATGTCGGTCCAGATGATCCTATATTAACTACTCCTCTATCTGCTGCTACTTGTACTGATGCAGGATTTGCCATCAACTGATTACCATAAAAACTAGGTGGAGAATTACGTGTTCCAGATCCTTGAATTGCAGGTGCTAATGCTGCAACTTCAAATCTTGTAATACTTTGTTGTTGTGGTTTTGGTCGTATTGTACATGTTCCTACTCCAAAACTTTGAGTTGCAACATTTGTTAGATTAACTGGTTGCAAATATGGTTGTACAACTTCTTGTAATGTTATGGAAGGTTGTTGAGTAAAGATTATTTCGGTTGAATTTAATCTTTCAGGTGCTACAGTTACACTTCTTTGCCATAACACATTTGGAAAGTTTATATAATCTGGATCATTTACATCTTGACTAGATCTTAACCGTCTTCCATTTAAATCGACTTGAGCTCTACCAGCTACATATATTGTTGCCGAACCGTATGGTGTATCTGGATATACATATACTGCAATTACTCTAGTACCATCTGCTTCTAGATAATTAATAGGTTCATAATAAATAGGGCTGCCGTTTGAATCTAAAACTTCAATATGTATTTTAGAATCTTTAACTAATGTATTTGCACTAGCCTTGATCTTAAATAAGTTTTTACCACCTGTTAGTTGGTTTGGAAATTCTATAATGTTAAAGTAGTTGTCAGAATTAACTGTTTGATCGATTAGTGATATACCTAAGTCTTTAAGACCTACATAATCAACACGTTTTCTTAATCGACCTAGATTCCATGTACCTGCTGGCATATAACTTACCCTTTATTTTATAATAAATATCAGGCTTACCTGATTCTATTAGGTAAAATTAATTTCAGAATATCCGTTCACTTTTTTAATTTCTACCAATTTATCTACTATATCTCTCATAGCATCTATATGAGAAATACACATTAAGAAACCAAATTGTGATTTTAGGTAATCAAATAATAAAAACATTGAATTCAAATTATCAGAATCTAACACGCCAAAGCCTTCATCAATTGCTAAAAAGTTTGGTCTTGGTAAATTTGATACATTTATTAAAGAAGTTCTTATTGCTAATGATGAAATAAACTTTTCCATCCCAGATGTTAGTTCTAATGGCCAATAATTATCATCATCATAAACTATATGAGCATTTATATTTTTACCATCTGTATGTAAAACAATTGTAAATTCAACTATCTGATTGAGTATGTTATTTATTTCAGATTCAATCTGTGGCAACGCTTTTGTTATCAAATGATAAGGAACTCCATCTCTGTTAACAGCTTTTTGATAATATTCATAACCAGAATATTGTTGTTCAAGTTCTTTCAATCTATCAATACCTCCCTGTGCATCTGATCTTGTTTTTTCGGCCATTTTTAATTTACCTGATAGAGTTAGTAGTTTAGAATCTAATTGTCCTAACTCTAAACTAACTGTTGATATTTCATCACGAATTTCTTGTATCTCTGAATTTTTAATTTTATTGAATGCAATATTATCTTTTTGTTTTTGAGATTTAGTTAGTTCTTTTCTTTTATCTTTTATTTCAGTTAATATTGATTCTACGTCCCATTTAGTTCCTTGTAAACTATGCTCCATTGTTACTAATGTCTTATCATAATTCATTAGTAATGATTCTAATGCATTAACTGCTTCTAATTTTTCTTTAGGTTTAGTTTCATTGATATTAAAAATATTAGACTCTATTTCTTGAAGATGTGTTATAATACCAAACTCTTCTTCTTTTAATTTTGGCAATAAATCTGCTACTTCTTTTGTTTCTTTTAACCATGGATTTGCCATACAAAAACTACAATCTTCGTCCCATTCATGTTTATCTAATTTAGAAACCATTTTTTCAGCATGTTGAATTTTTAACTGTTTCATTTTTAGTTCATGAACAAGTCTATTTTGTTCAGCATCTAATTCTGTTAATTCGTTTAATAAATTTTCTAATTTTGTTTTATCAATTTTATTAATCTTCTGATTAGTTTCTTTAATTAGTTTCTTTTGATTTTTAATTAAATCTTTTTGTTGATCTCTTTCTAATCTAATATTTCCTAATCGATCATTTAATTGAGTTATTTCATATAAGATATCATCTGGATCATCTAATGTTTCGTCAACCTTTTTTAATTCTTTGGTCATATTGAAAATGATGTCATTAAGATTTGTCTTCATTTCTTCATGTTCTGACTTATCCATTTTCATTTGTTCATATGAACCAGTGTACTGTGTTATAACATCATTAGCAGCTGCTAGATCTGTCGAAAAATCTTTTCTCTTATATTCTCTAATTAACGCAGCCGTTTCTCTAATATCTTCATGACCTATACTATATAATTGTTCAAATATATCAATATCTAAAAACTGTGATAATAATTCTTTTCTTTCTCTTTGACTTTTATCTATGAATCCAGTATTATTATTTTGTAATGATAATGCAGTCAAAACAAAATCATCATACGAACCTAAATACTGTTGAATTATTTTATTTGTAGAATCTCTTTGATCGCCATTTAAGCTTTCATGATTGCCAGATTCATCAATTCTCCAAAAATCTACATTTACTTTAACATGGCCATTATTATGTTTACGAGCATTACGTTCAATAAAATATTTGTATTTACCTAATTCAAATTCAAACTTACAATGAAATCTAGATTTTTTATTATTGAGTACATGTTTTGCATATTTAGTACGACTACATTTATCAAAACAACAAAAAGATAATGCATCTAACAATGTTGATTTACCAGAAGCATTTGGAGCAAATAATCCATATAATCCACTCATATTTGTAAAGTCGATTAAATTATTATCTCCATAACTAAACATGTTTGAAAATTCAAATTTCTTTGGTTGCCATGTTATATTTCTAGTTAATGTACTTGTTGGTAATTTACTATGGACTGTTCTATTGATATGTCTTACTGTATCTAATAATTGATCATCTAATGCATATTCATCTGATAAGTATTCTGTAATAACTTTATTTTGCCATTCAACATCTCGTATATTTCCAAAATTAATTTTTTTCTTGGAATCAGTGGTATTCAGTGCATTTATTTTCTGAATTGAAATATCTTGAACTCTGTATTCAGATTTTATTTTTGCAACAATTTCTTTAAGAGTCGCAGAATCAGTGTCTTTTACTTTTAATCTTAGTCTAGGACGAATTGGTATTTTATCACTTGGGTTTAAGATCTTACCATCTTCTACGTGATATGTATAATATCCATAATCATTTTGTATTTCTACAAACTCACATTTCTTTGTTTCTAGGTCCCATACCATAATACCATGTCCTAAAGCTTCTCCGTGATTTTGTTGGATTAATGATCCAGCATAAGCAATTGTACGATCTTCATCTAAATATTGTGGTTTATGTATATCTCCTAATAATACTAAATCATGCCCTTCAAACATTTTTGTTGTGACATGAGTGTTACTTAAAGTAAATCCAGCATCTGTCGATGCATTATGAACCGAACCATGATGTAATGCAATCTTATAATCTCCTTCGAAACTATCTGCTTTTATATAATCTACTGGTTTATCGAATACTGATAATACGTTAAAGTGTACACCGGATATCAAATATATACCATTGTCTTTAAGATAATGTAGCCTTGGATGATTTAAGGCTTTAACGATCGGACTGAGGGCGTCCATTCGATGACTATTATTTAGATTGCAATCGTGATTACCTGTAATTACTAATGTAGGAGCTAAATCTGATAATCTTCTAAAGAAATCTGATACAACTGCTACTAATTCTGGTGACATATCTGTTTTGGCATGTACTATATCTCCAGCAACATATATAACAGAATTTTGTGTTTTTGTTTTCTTTATATAAGAATATAGTCTTTTAAATACTAACTCATATTCTTTATGTCGTTTTACGTTTCTAACGTGTACATCTGCTATATGATAGATTTTATCTATCTTTTCAATTCCAATATCTATAGTGCGCATAAAATCTTTTGTTCCATTAACTCAGTTTCGTTCATAATATCCGTTTGATGTAATACATCTGTTATTTTTTCAAATCCTAAATCACTAGGATCTTTTCCTGTTATATCTACAAAATATACTTTCAATCCATTCGACATAAAATATTCAGCCGTTTCAAGTGCTTGCTTACGTGCATCTAAATCTAAACATATATAAATTTCTTTTACACCTTTTTCTACTATCCTTTTCTTTAACGTATTTGATATTGTTTTTCCAAACAACGGAATACAGTTACGTTTTATTGCAATAGCATCAAAAGCTCCTTCAACTAATATAATAGGCATTTTCCAATTTATGTGTAATTCAAATCCTACAATATCTTTCGACGCCGGAGGATTTTTATGTTTAAATTTATCTTCTGCATAATATGCACGTGCTACAAAATAATTTAAGCTACCATTAGCATCATAACTTGGAATAATAATTTTACCTTTATATGGACCTTTTCGACAATAACCAATTCTATATTTTAAGATATCATGAATAGTAATATTTCTACCTTTAAGATAATGAACAGCATTTCTATATTCAGGACTCATTTCTTGTAGCTTCCATAATGGCCTATATCCTTCTGGCAATTGAAGAACTGGAGTATCTGTAGTTGTTTTATTTGGTTTCCATTCTACATCATCTAACAGATCAACTAATTTAGCTATTTTTTCTCGTTGAACATTTAATTTACGAAATAAGACCGTTAATTTTCTGCCTGCTGCATTACATACCCAACAATGCCAATATTGAGTAACAATATTAACTTCCATCTTCTTTTTGTTATGATGACAAAATGGACAATGAAATGCAATATTATCATTAGAATTAATCTTCCCTCTACCCATTACAGATTCAAGAAGACTTATGACAGAGAATTTGCTCATTTGCGAATTAATTAATTATATACTTCATTATCATTTCAATACTTTCAATAATAATGTTTTCTTAAAGATAAACTTTAATAAAAATTTTATTAATATGAATATATTAAAAAGATCTCGTAAGCTCAAGTTTTTTGACGGCTTTTTTACTCACGTAACCAACTTTC
>Ga0163109_10001152_pt1 | contig 21065 bp, 15 predicted proteins | sample CRUFie1St13metaG_FD_108704 | JGI IMG/M metagenome (GOLD analysis project Ga0163109, IMG submission 108704) | Marine microbial communities from the Costa Rica Dome - CRUD Field 142mm St13 metaG | ecosystem: Environmental > Aquatic > Marine > Oceanic > Photic zone | place: Costa Rica: the Eastern... | reverse complement strand
TTAAGCTGGGCCTTTATTTGGGTCATTCCTTGCTCCTACTTAGTGGGTATTTCCCATTCAGGAAAGATTTTTATAAGTTTATTTAGAACAGTTTCTTAAATAGCTTACTTAATGTGTTAAGTTACTAAAGATAAGGAAAAAATTGGGCGTGCAAGGATAGGAAGTAAGCGATAGGCTTGTCAAATCTGCTTGGCCCGTCGCTGTGCCGGAGTTTTCTAGCGCGGCCGCTTTCGCTAAATGTCTGCGCTAAAGCTCTTACAACTGACCGATGGGCTTATGATTGATAGAAACAGGTCTTGATGACCCAGCCGGGCATTGTGTTTGGGTATATCGAATTGATTTGCGTCAAGTTTTTGACGTTTCTAGTGTAATTGGACAAACCATTGTCAAAATCGTAGGTCTGACTCCATGTTTTATTGTATTGGAAAGGGCTAGCGAATATACTCTTTGACCTTTCAAGTAGTTAATTTGTAACAAAATTTCCAGCGGTCAGCGCGGTCCCTCTCAACGTCGACTGTACACATAAAAATAGCCTTGATGCGAAGGTATGTTATCACGTGAAAGAAACTCGCCCCGTTAACCTTGATCTGACGACAGTTAAATTTCCGCTGCCTGCGATAACCTCGATTCTCCACAGGATTTCCGGTGTTGCATTGTTTTTCGGCATCGGCGTAATGCTTTACTTTCTGCAGCTCTCGCTTGAATCAGAAGCCGGATTCGAACGGATGCTGGAGTTGCTTCGCGCGACCCCTGTGAAGCTGACGATCTGGCTAATTCTGGCAGGCTTGCTGTATCACCTAATTGCTGGAATAAAACACCTGCTTATGGATTGGGGTCTAGGTGAAAGTCGAGAAGGTGCACTTCGGGGCGCGCAAGTCACACTGGTATTGGCCACAGTTGCGGCAGTATTGTCTTGGGGGATGATATGGTAACTAACGCCACAAGTTTTAGCAGGTCCGGCTTATCTGATTGGATCATACAGCGCTTCAGTGCGGTTATTCTCGCAGCTTATACCTTATTCATACTTGCTGTTCTAGTTTCCATGCCTGAGCTGGATTACGAGAGCTGGCGGGGAGTTTTCAGCAAAAACTCTGTGCGACTGTTCAGCATCGTATCTTTGCTTGCGCTGTGTGGTCACACCTGGGTTGGAATGTGGACGGTCGGGACCGACTACCTCACCGGTAGGCAATTGGGCACCAGAGGCCCATTGGTGAGGCGCGTTTACCAAGCATTCTGCGTGTTACTCATAGCAGTGTATCTGTTCTGGGGCGTTCAAATATTTTGGGGAAGTTAGATGTCAGATTATCGAAAAATGTCGTTCGATGCAGTTATAGTTGGCGGCGGCGGGGCGGGCATGCGTGCCGCGCTGCAGCTCTCCCAGTCTGGTTATAAAACGGCCGTTATCTCTAAGGTATTCCCAACTCGTTCGCATACTGTATCTGCTCAGGGGGGCATTACTTGCGCGATCGCTAGTGCAGATCCGGGCGATGATTGGCGCTGGCACATGTATGACACCGTGAAAGGGTCAGACTACATCGGAGACCAAGACGCCATCGAATACATGTGTAGCGAGGGCCCGCAAACTGTCTTTGAGCTCGAACACATGGGTTTGCCATTTTCGCGAACTGAAAATGGCCGGATCTATCAGCGTCCCTTTGGCGGGCAATCGAAGGATTTTGGTAAGGGAGGGCAAGCCGCGCGCACTTGCGCAGCAGCCGATCGCACGGGCCACGCTCTGTTGCATACCCTGTACCAGGGAAATGTGAAAAACAACACTGTATTTTTTAACGAATGGTACGCCACTGACTTAGTAAAGAATCAGGACGGCGCAATAGCAGGAGTCATGGCTATCTGCATTGAAGATGGCGAAACCGTCTTTATCCAGTCTAAGGCGACGGTTTTTGCTACTGGCGGGGCGGGCCGTATCTATGCCTCAACAACCAATGCTCTGATTAATACTGGCGACGGAGTCGGCATGGCGATGCGCGCAGGCTATCCTATGCAGGACATGGAGATGTGGCAGTTCCACCCAACAGGGATTTACGGTGCGGGGACCTTAGTCACCGAGGGTTGCCGGGGTGAGGGTGGATACCTAATCAACAAGGACGGTGAACGGTTTATGGAGCGCTACGCGCCGAACGCCAAGGATCTTGCGGGACGAGATGTTGTTGCCCGATCAATGGTGCTCGAAATACTTGAAGGGCGAGGCTGTGGTGAGCATGGAGATCATGTCAAACTCAAGCTCGATCATCTCGGTGAGGAAGTGCTAAATGCTAAATTGCCCGGCATTCTTGAGTTGTCTCGAACTTTTGCTCACGTGGACCCGGTAAAGGAGCCCATTCCAGTTGTTCCGACATGCCATTACATGATGGGTGGTATTCCGACTAATGTCCACGGTCAGGCACTTACGCAGAACGACTACGGAGGAGACCAAATTATCCCTGGGCTTTTTGCTGTCGGAGAAGTCGCTTGTGTATCAGTGCACGGAGCCAACCGTTTAGGCGGAAATAGCCTTCTTGATCTTGTGGTCTTTGGTCGAGCGGCAGGTAAATACATTGAAGAGATGCTGTCGCAAGGTATTGAGCAGCGCCAGGTGGCACAGACCGATATTGAGGAAGCCTCTCAGCGTCTTGTTAGGCTCAATGAGTCTGTCTCCGGTGAAAGTATTCCAGCACTGAAAGCGGAGTTGCAGCAGGTGATGCAGAACCATTTTGGTGTCTTCCGTAGAGGCGACTTCATGAAAGAGGGGGTACAAAAGCTGGAAGCCCTGAGAGAGCGCTTAGGTAATCTTCACTTGGCAGATAAAAGCGCAACCTTCAACACCGCGCGCATTGAGGCGTTAGAGCTACAGAACCTCTTCGAGGTCGCCGAGGCGACGGCTATTGCCGCTGAGGGAAGGACTGAAAGTCGCGGAGCGCATGCCCGGGATGATTTCCGTGAGCGTGATGATGAAAATTGGCTGTGCCATTCCATGTATTTTCCTCGAGACAAGCGGATCGGCAAGCGCGGTGTGAATTTTGCCCCGCGTACGGTCGAAACGTTTCAGCCGAAAGTTCGTACTTATTAGCCAATTGCTGGAAACTGAAATGAAACCGCTGTTCAAATTTACAAGAGAGCTATTGATACCGTGTTAGTCAGCATCTACCGATACAATCCCGAAGTTGATACTAAACCCAGCATGCAAGAGTACGAAGTGGGACTACCGGAGGGCCGGGACCTCATGGTTCTCGACGTGCTAGCGCTAGTTAAGGAGCAGGACTCCTCTGTAGCGTATCGCCGTTCTTGCCGTGAGGGTGTCTGTGGCTCGGATGGTATGAATATTAACGGAACCAACGGGTTAGCGTGCATTACGCCTCTGTCGGCTGTTGGTGGTCCCGCTAACAAACTGGTTCTTCGTCCGCTGCCGGGCTTGCCCGTAATCCGCGACCTGGTGGTCGATATGGCTATTTTTTATCAGCAATTTGAGAAGGTTCAGCCATACCTGATCAACGATACACCTGCGCCCACTACAGAACGGCTGCAAACTCCAGAAGATAGAGCGAAGCTAGATGGTTTATACGAGTGTATCCTTTGTGCATGCTGCAGCACGAGTTGCCCCTCATTCTGGTGGAATCCAGATAAGTTCATCGGGCCTGCTGGGCTTTTGCAGGCGTATCGTTTCCTGGCAGACAGTCGAGATACGGCAAAAGACGAACGACTCTCTGATTTGGGCGACCCGTTCAGTGTTTTTCGCTGCAGGGGGATCATGAACTGTGTGGCAGTGTGTCCCAAGGGGCTTAACCCCACGCGAGCTATAGGCCACATTAGGAGTATGCTGATTTCTGAGGGTGCCTGAGTACGCGGTTGATGGAACTGATGCCTAGAGTATCAGTCAGAGCTAGTTAATGCTCGTTTAAGGATTATACAGTGATGCATGAGAACATCATGGAATTAATGTGGAGTACGGGCCATCTGTCTGGCTCCAATGCCGAGTACGTCGAAGAACTGTACGAAGACTACCTGACGGATCGAGAATCCATTCCAGAGCAGTGGAGTACGTTTTTCGACTCCCTTGCCTCCACCGTCGTGGAAAACACCGACCCTGATGTTTCTCACGCCAGTATCCGGCGGGATTTTAAAGCACTCAGTAAAGTCAGTCGCTATGCGCCGGTTCTTAGTAATGAAGCGGTCGTCAATTCGGATCACGAAAGCAAACAGGTTCACGTTCTGCAGCTGATCAGTTCCTACCGAGTAAGAGGGCATCAAAAGGCCAAACTGGACCCGCTTGGTATCATGCACCGAGAGCGAGTGCCTGATCTAGAGCTCGAATTTCATGATCTCTCGCCGGTCGATTTCTCCACCGTTTTCCAGACCGGATCGCTATTTGTCAGCAAGCAAAAGGCAACTCTGAGAGAGATGGTGGATACGCTGGAGAGGATTTACTGCGGTTCAGTTGGCTATGAATTCATGCATATCGTCAATCTTGAAGAAAAGCAGTGGATCCAGCAGAGAATTGAGAGTAATGACGGCTATCCGATATTTGAAAACGACGTTAAGCGACACATTCTTGAGCGGCTGACTGCGGCAGAGGGTTTGGAAAAGCATCTTGATTCCAAATATCCGGGTACCAAACGTTTCGGCCTAGAGGGCGGCGAGAGCCTGATTCCTGCGCTGGATGAGCTGGTCCAGCGGTCTGGAAAATACGGTGCGAAGGAGATCGTCCTAGGTATGGCCCATCGCGGTCGTCTTAATGTGCTGGTGAATATCCTTGGGAAGAATCCAGCGGATCTTTTCGACGAATTTGAGGGCCGGGCCGTATATCAGAGCTCTGGTGATGTGAAATATCATCAGGGCTTTTCGTCCAACATTATGACGGCCGGTGGCGAACTCCACATGGCAATGGCCTTTAACCCTTCCCACCTGGAAATTGTGGCTCCTGTTGTAGAAGGCTCAGTAAGAGCCCGTCAGTCCAGAAGAAACGATCACTCTGGTGATCTGGTAGTTCCTGTAATCTGTCATGGGGACGCTGCGTTCGCTGGGCAGGGTGTGGTAATGGAAACTTTCCAGATGTCTAATACACGCGCCTATTCCACCGGCGGTACGGTGCACATCATTGTGAATAATCAGGTCGGGTTTACGACCAGTCGTCAGGATGATGCACGCTCGACAGAGTATGCCACCGACGTAGCGAAAATGGTTCAGGCTCCGATATTCCACGTCAATGCGGATGATCCGGAGGCTGTTCTATTCGTGACGCAGTTGGCTCTGGATTTTCGTTACGCCTTCAAAAAAGATGTAGTAATAGATTTGGTGTGCTACCGGAGACGGGGGCACAATGAAACAGACGAACCTTCCGGTACGCAGCCACTAATGTATGCGGCGATCAAACGGCACCGTTCAACTCGGGCCTTGTATGCAGAAAGTCTTGTCGCTCAGGGGATACTCTCTGAAAGCGAAGCAAACGCACTGAGCGCGAATTTTCGAAAAGAGCTCGACACTGGTCAGCACGTCGTTAAGAGTCTTGTCAAAGAGCCTTCTGTTGAGCTCTTTGTCGACTGGAGCCCTTACCTTGGACATGACTGGAGCCCATACTTCAACACCTCAATACCACTAGCGCAATTGAGCGCACTGGCGAAGAAGTTGGTCGAATTTCCTTCCGGATTCACACTACAGAGGCAAGTCCAGAAGGTTTACCAAGATCGCTCGGCGATGGCAGCCGGAGATGTGAGCGTGGACTGGGGTTTTGCTGAAACTCTGGCTTATGCAAGTATCCTTACTAGTGGGAATAAAGTGAGGATCACAGGGCAAGATGTGCGTCGAGGCACGTTTTCGCACAGGCATGCAGTTATACATGATAACAAAACTGGGGATGCTTACGTTCCGCTCGAAGAGATAGCGAAAGGCCAGAGCGACTTCTCTATCTACGATTCCTTGCTGTCTGAAGAGGCGGTGCTGGCGTTTGAATATGGGTATTCAACCACCACTCCGAATGCTTTGATAATCTGGGAGGCGCAGTTCGGAGACTTTGCGAATTCGGCACAGGTTGTCATCGATCAGTTTATTACCAGCGGGGAGCAAAAATGGAACAGGCTGTGCGGTTTGGTTCTGTTGTTGCCGCATGGATACGAAGGGCAGGGGCCGGAACACAGTTCGGCGCGCCTTGAGCGTTTTCTGCAGCTGTCGGCGGAGCATAATATTCAAGTCTGCCTTCCCACGACAGCTGCGCAGGTTTTTCACATGTTGCGCAAGCAAGTTCTGTGTCCGCTTCGGAAGCCGCTCGTTGTCATGTCTCCCAAGAGTTTGCTTCGGCACAAAGAAACCGTTTGTACATTAGAAGAGCTTGCCGAGGGCAGCTTTCAGGTTGTCATTGATGAAACGGATGAGCTCGACAAAGCTAGCGTCAGAAAGCTGATCTTTTGCAGTGGCAAGGTTTATTATGATCTCAGAAGCGAACGTCGCAAAAGAAGAATCAAGGATATTGCCATAGTCCGCTTGGAGCAGCTGTATCCGTTCCCGCATGAAGATTTTGAGGACTGTCTCTCGGACTATAAGAACGTCAAAGAAATAACCTGGTGCCAGGAAGAGCCGATGAATCAGGGCGCCTGGTATTCCAGCCAGCACCACCTGAGGCGTGCGATTCATCGCTTATATCCAGAAATCTGGCTTGATTATGCGGGGCGGGAAGCTTCTGCTGCTGCCGCGGCGGGCTATCCGGCTCTGCATTTGAGTCAGCAAGAACAGTTTATCAATGACGCCCTGAGCTAGAGTGCTGGCATTTGAATTTCAGTAATGGGCCTGTTGCCCTTCAGTTAGGAACTATCATGACAACCGAGATAAAAGCCCCGCAGCTTCCGGAATCAGTGCCAGACGGCACGATAGCCACGTGGTACAAAAATGTTGGTGAGAAGGTTTCACGGGATGATCTGCTTGTGGATATCGAGACGGACAAGGTCGTGATTGAAGTCGTTGCGCCAGATGATGGGGTGCTGGCTGAAATTCTGAAAGTGTCTGGTGAGACAATCACAAGTAACGAGGCTATCGCGAAATTTGAGGCCGGAACCGGAGTTAAAGGCAGTGCTGCCCCTTCCGCGCAGGTGGGTTCTGCCTCAAATGAGACTGTGAACCCTCCGACGGCTGTTGTGAGCGCTGCACTCTCTCCGGCGGCAAGAAAACTCATCGAGGAAAATAACCTGACGGTACATGAAATTTCCGGAACCGGGAAAGACGGCCGCATTACCAAGGAAGATGTTTTAAATCACCTTTCCGCTAAAAGTTCGACGCCTGCCAAGTCAAATGAAGGCGAGCCAGCGCAAGAGGTTTCAATCAGCTCGGAAGGTCGGATTGAAGAGCGGGTTCCCATGAGCAGGCTAAGGGCAAAAGTGGCTGAACGCCTGCTTACTGCGACCCAGACAACGGCGATGCTCACCACTTTTAATGAAGTGAATATGAAGCCAGTGATGGATATTCGCGCAAAATATAAAGATGAATTCGAGAAAGCTCATGACGGGGTGCGGCTCGGATTTATGTCGTTTTTCGTGCGGGCTTCCATTGAAGCTCTGAAACGTTTTCCAGCGGTCAACGCCTCTATTGACGGCAACGATATTGTTTATCATGGTTATCAGGATATTGGCGTCGCGGTGTCTTCGCCTCGCGGTCTTGTGGTTCCTGTGTTGCGTAATGCGGACAATATGAGCTTGGCCGGGGTCGAGAGGGAGATTCGGGATTTTGGTGAGAAGGCCAGAGACGGTAAGTTGGCTATCGAAGAAATGACAGGTGGTACCTTTACCATTTCCAATGGCGGGGTATTCGGATCGCTGTTATCTACACCGATTCTAAATCCGCCCCAAACTGCGATTTTGGGAATGCATAAAATCCAAGAGAGACCGATGGCTGTGAGCGGGGAGGTCAGGGTGCTGCCGATGATGTATCTTGCACTGTCTTATGATCACCGCATGATTGATGGAAAAGAAGCGGTTCAGTTTCTGGTAACCATAAAGGATCTTCTTGAAGATCCTACTAGACTTATTTTGGAAATTTAGCTGGCAGGGCAGCAGGAAAAGTTATGACCAAAGAATACGATGTGGTTGTCATTGGCTCTGGGCCTGCTGGCTACCATGCAGCTATCCGGTGCGGGCAACTGGGATTCAGTACGGCGTGTATCGAAAAGTGGCAAAACAAGGATAAGAAAACCGTCTTTGGCGGCACTTGTCTGAACGTTGGGTGCATTCCTTCAAAAGCTCTGTTGGACACCTCTCACAAATTCATTGAAGCGCAGCATGATTTTGAAACGCACGGGATTAAAGTTTCCACAGTAAATATTGATGTGGCGGCGATGATTGAGCGGAAAGATCAGGTGGTTAAGCAACTGACGTCAGGAGTTGCCGGTTTGCTGTCAGGTAATAAGGTCGACACCTACAGCGGCACAGGCAAAGTGATCTCATCTGAGACAGTTGCAGTCAGCGATCCCGAAGGTGAGACACTGGAACTGAAAGCTAAGCACATCATTGTTGCTGCTGGATCGGTCCCAATTGAGATTCCGCCAACACCAATCGACCAGAACACGATCGTTGACAGTACCGGAGCTCTGGAGTTTCAGGAAGTGCCAAAGAGACTCGGGGTGATTGGCGCAGGGGTTATTGGTCTTGAGCTAGGTAGTGTGTGGGCCCGCCTCGGCGCCGATGTGGTTGTTCTGGAGGCGATCGAGGACTTCCTGCCGGCAGTGGATCGTCAAATCGCCAAAGAAGCGGCCAAGATTTTCACCATGCAAGGCCTACAGATTAAGCTGGGCGCGCGGGTTACCGGCAGTAAGCTCAGCGGAGGAAAAGCCAAAAAAACGGTCACTGTTGAGTATACCGACAGCGATGGAGCGCAAAAGGTGACTTTTGACAAGCTGATCGTTGCTGTGGGAAGAAAACCTTACACGCAAGGGCTTTTTGACTCTTCGCTTGGTATCGAACTCGACGAGCGCGGGTTTATTCGGGTAGATGACCAGTGCGCTACTTCCATACCTTCGATTTACGCCTGTGGGGACGTGGTGAGAGGCCCTATGCTGGCCCACAAGGGTATGGAGGAAGGCATTATGGTCGCTGAGCGTCTTGCCGGGAAAAAAGCTCAGGTCAACTATGAGTTGGTTCCCTCTGTAATTTACACGCATCCTGAAATAGCCTGGGTGGGCAAAAATGAAGAGGAGCTTAAAGCGGCTGGTGTTGACTATAATGTAGGTGTCTTCCCGTTTGCTGCCAGCGGCCGCGCGCTGGCAGCTAATGATTCAGAAGGCATGGTTAAGATCATTGCCGATGCGTCGACGGACAGGATTCTGGGTTGTCATATTATTGGGCCTAGTGCGGCTGACTTAATGCAGCAGGTTGTGATCGCGATGGAATTCAGTGCCAGCGCTGAAGACCTCGGTTTGACAATGTTTTCTCATCCCACCCTTTCAGAAGCGGTACATGAGGCGGCCCTCGCTTCCCTCGGTCACGCGATACACATTGGAAACCGAAAACGCCGCGCCTAACAAATACCAGCTAGCTTAAGTATGGAGATTCGATGAACCTACACGAATATCAAGCGAAAACACTTTTCGCCGAATACCGTCTTCCCGTTTCAAAAGGTCAGGCGGTTGATTCCCCTGAGCAGGCTGCAGCTGCGGCTGCTGATATCGGTGGTGATCGATGGGTAGTGAAAGCTCAGGTACACGCGGGCGGAAGGGGAAAAGCCGGTGGAGTCAAACTGGTAAATTCCGCGGAGGAGGCAGCGGCGTTCGCGGAGCAATGGCTTGGCAAGAAACTGGTGACCTACCAAACAGACGCAGAAGGTCAGCCGGTAAGCAAGATTCTTGTTGAATCGTGTACAGACATTGATCAGGAACTTTACCTCGGTGCGGTGCTGGATCGCGCTACGCGGCGAGTTGTCTTCATGGCGTCGACTGAGGGCGGGGTCGAGATAGAAAAAGTCGCAGAAGAAACCCCGGAAAAAATTCTCAAGGCCACAATTGATCCGCTCACGGGGGCGCAAGCCTATCAGGGGCGCGATCTTGCCTTCCGTCTGGGCTTGCAGGATGCGCAGATCAAGCAGTTTACCCAACTTTTTATGGGGCTCGCGGCTCTGTTTCAGGACTTTGATTTGGCACTTCTTGAGATAAATCCTCTGGTCATCACTACTGAAGGAAACCTGCACTGCCTAGATGGCAAAATAAATATCGACAGCAACGCGCTCTATCGCCAGCCAAAACTCCAGGCCATGCATGACCCTTCTCAGGAGGACGAGCGGGAAGCTCAGGCTGCCAAGTGGGAGCTAAACTATGTCGCGCTGGATGGAAATATCGGATGTATGGTTAACGGCGCTGGACTGGCAATGGGCACCATGGATATTGTGCAGCTGCACGGTGGCAGACCGGCCAATTTCTTGGACGTTGGCGGCGGTGCGACCCGAGAACGGGTGTCGGAGGCGTTCAAAATCATTCTCTCTGATCAGAATGTCGCAGCCGTGCTCGTCAACATCTTCGGAGGCATTGTGCGATGCGACCTAATTGCCGAAGGCGTTATTGGCGCCGTTGAGGAGGTTGGGGTGAAAGTGCCTGTCATTGTTCGTCTTGAGGGCAACAATGCTGAGCTTGGACGGGAGGTTTTGGCAAGCAGCGGGTTGAACATTATTGCGGCAGATTCGTTGTCGGACGCTGCGGAGAAAGTGGTTGTTGCAGCATCAGGAGGTTCCCAATGAGCATCTTGGTCACCAAAGACACGAAAGTCTTATGCCAGGGCTTTACCGGTTCTCAGGGTACTTTTCATTCGGAGCAAGCAATCGCTTACGGCACTAATCTGGTCGGTGGGGTGACGCCCGGCAAGGGCGGTCAGACCCATCTGGGTCTGCCGGTTTTCAACACGGTCCAGGAGGCCTTTGAAGCAACCGAAGCCGATGCCTCCGTAATCTATGTGCCGGCCCCCTTCTGTAAAGATTCGATATTGGAAGCAGCCGATGCCGGTATCAAGCTGATTGTGTGCATTACAGAGGGTATTCCCACGCTGGACATGCTCGTTGCCAAGGAAAAATGCGATCAGCTGGGCATACGGCTTATTGGCCCTAACTGTCCGGGCGTGATCACTCCGGGTGAATGTAAAATTGGCATCATGCCCGGCCATATTCATCTGCCGGGGAAGGTTGGTATTGTCTCCCGATCTGGGACGTTGACCTACGAAGCCGTGAAGCAGACAACAGATCATGGTTTTGGACAGTCATCCTGTGTTGGCATTGGCGGGGATCCCATACCGGGTTCGAACTTTATTGACATTTTGGGCATGTTTGAGTCGGATCGGGCGACGGAAGCAATCGTAATGATTGGAGAAATTGGGGGCACGGCTGAAGAGGAAGCCGCCGCATTCATCAAGCAGCACGTCAGCAAGCCTGTGGTCGCCTATATAGCAGGTGTTACGGCCCCCCCAGGTAAACGAATGGGGCACGCTGGGGCGATCATTTCTGGGGGAAAAGGAACGGCCGACGAGAAATTCGCTGCGCTCAATGACGCAGGTGTGAAAACCGTGCGAAGCCTTGCGGATATAGGTGCGGGACTTTCTGAGATTACCGGTTGGGCGGCTTCCTAACTTAATCCGGTTTGTGGCTTAATCCGGCATCTTCAGGCCGGATTTTCAGCCAATATTTTTATCGGGTAAAAGGTTCTAAATTCGCTGGTTAGTGTGATAGTCTTGCTTCGAGTTCAGGGGTAACGCCCTGAATTTCAGGGACAATCAGGCATGCAAAGAGGTCTGTTCAGATCCTAAGAAGCCTGTCCGACGCGACGGTTACTGAACTTCTCATTCAGTAGATCAGATTGGGAAAATCGGTAACTGTGATCGGGTTGTTTTCAAGGAGAACTGGTAACCGAAGAGGGGTGAAGTCTCAAGTAAATCTTCGGCGGTTCAATGATGAAGGAAGGGACGAAAAATAATAGTTTCCGTGTCTGAACAGATACGCTCTCATGCAGCATCAACCCGTATTCCTGCTTCGACACACAGCAAAACTTACTAATAATAGGATGGCACATGAAAAACCGTCACACTAACCGATTGAGTATGTCTGGTTTGATACTACTCGCGTCGAGCCTCTTTGGGGTTGCGCAAGCCCAGGATATTCTGGTTGACAGCAGTATTTTAGATCAGGCTATGGACTTAATCGGTGATAAATACGCTGAATCCGCAGTAGCCCAGGAGGAGATTACCCGTCTTGCCAATGAGGCGAGCTCTACATTTGAAGAATTTAAGCGGGCTAATGACAACCTTGAGTCCTTGCTGGTTTTGAACGCAGGCTATCGTCGCCAGATTGCCGCTCAGGAAGAGCAGATTGCGACACTAGATGAATCTATCGCTAGTGTGGAGGAAGTGACCAGAGAGATACCCCTGCTGATGGAGAAAATGCTGTCAGCGCTGGATCAGTTCATTTCCCTCGATTATCCATTCCGAATGGATGAGCGGATGGCGCGACTTCAATTCGCGCGGGACGCCATAGACAATCCGGATGTATCCATCGCCGAAAAATTCCGTCAGGTACTTGTGATGTATCAGACTGAGGCCGCTTTTGGTCGTACCAATGAAACCTACCCGGACACAATCGAGATAGATGGCGTAGAGCGGGACGTGAATGTCGTCCGCATCGGTAGGGTGTCTCTGATGTACCAAACGACCGACCGCCAGGTAACCGGTGCCTGGGACAACAGTGCCCGCCAGTGGGTAGAGTTGCCCGCTAGTGACTATCGTCAAGAGGCTCAGCAGGCCTCGAGAGTGGTCTCCAATCTTGACGCACCAAGTATCCTCTTCCTGCCAGTTTCTGCACCGGAGGCTCAGTAATGAAAGTATTAGAAAAAATTACAGGCTTGGCTACCGCATCCATCTTGTTGGCTATGGGGTCTTCTGCAGGTCTTGCACAAGGTTCGTTGAGCGAGCTGTTGAATGCAGTCGAAAACGATCGCGTCGCTGAATCTGAAGAGTATCAGCAACGGCTGCAGGAATTCGAGCAGAACGCTGCGCGACAGACGGAAATTCTCGAAATTACTGAGGGTAGAATCACTGAACAGGAAACTCTGCAAGTTCAACTCAGCGACCAGTTCGAAGCTAACGAGGTGATCATTGCGGATAAGCGTGAGATTCTCAGGAACCGACGAGGCGATCTTAACGAATTGTTCGGTACCCTGCAGGGCGTTGCCGGCGATTTCCTAAGTAACTTCCAGGACTCGTTGATCAGCGCACAATATCCCGGCCGAACCGGTGAACTCGAAGTAATTATCGAGCGCGCTGGCAGCTCAATTGAACAGCTCAATATCTCTGAGATGGAGCGCTTCTGGTACTTTATGCACCAAGAAGTCACCGAATCAGGCCGTGTCGTCACCTACAATGGAGACGTTGCCTTGCCTAGCGGTGAGACGTCGAATCGCTCAGTGACTCGTATCGGGTCATTCAACGCGGTTTCAGACGGCGAGTATCTGAGCTATCAAGGAGAGGTCGGTCACCTGCAGGTGCTGCCACGCCAGCCGGGTTCCGACGTGCTGAGTGCGGCCAATGCGCTGACTTCTTCCACCAGTGGCTTCACCAGAGCCGGTATTGATCCAACTGGCGGCGTTGGTGGCCAGGTTATGGCCAATCTGGTTAACTTCCCGAGTGCGCAGGAGCAGGTAGAGGCGAATGCCGGGGTCATTGGTTTTATTATCATCGGAGTGGGCGTAGTCGGAATCATCCTCGGATTCTTCCGTCTGCTGATGTTGACTTTAGTTTCGGTCAAAGTCCGCTCGCAGTTAAAGAGCGATAAGGCGTCAAAAAACAATCCACTTGGACGTGTTCTTATGGTGGCTGAGTCGAATCCGAATGCAGATACTGAAACCTTGGAACTGAAGCTTGGTGAAGCGATATTGAAGGAAACGCCTTCTCTTGAGAGTCTACTTACGCTGATCAAGATGATCGCGACGATCGCCCCGCTGGGGGGATTATTGGGTACGGTTACCGGTATGATTCAGGTGTTCCAGCAAATTACCGTTTACGGTGCGGGTGACCCTACCATCATGGCTGGCGGTATCTCGCAGGCGCTTATGACGACAGTGCTCGGCATTGTGGTTGCTATCCCCACAATCTTTATGCACACAGTCGTGAAAAGCCGCAGTGACAATATCATTCACATCCTTGAGGAGCAGGCCACAGGCATGATCGCGCAGAAAGCCGAACGTGCAGCAGGCAGCTCTTAATATCCCGGTCAAGCAGAGGACATTCTATGTACCTGGCAATACTGGATATACTGGATGCGATCGATGCGTTCATGAACAGAGGCGGGCCTGTGTTGACGATCATCATGGGTCTGCTCCTGGTCAAATGGTCTCTGGTTTTTGAGCGCGTTTGGTATATCAACACGACACATAAGAAGAACGTCAAAAATACGTTAGCCGAGTGGAATTCCCGCGCTGACAAGTCGTCTTGGAGTGCCCATCAGATTCGTAACATGATGATCTCTAAGATCTCACTTGATGTTCGAAACACCCTACCTATCATCGAAGTTCTGGTAACGATCTGCCCACTATTGGGATTGATCGGAACCGTGACAGGCATGATTGAAGTTTTCTTTGTCATGTCTTTCAGTGGGGGAGGTGATGCAAAATCCATGGCTGGAGGCGTTTCTAAGGCCACCATACCCACCATGGCTGGAATGGTTGGAGCTATTTCCGGTATTTTTGCCTTTAACTATCTGAAATCCACAATCGATAGGGACCTTGAGTTTCTGGAAGACCACCTTCCGATTAACCAATAGGCTCTCTACAGACAGGAACAGGTCAATAACATGAAATCAGGTTTAATGAAGAAAAAAGACCAAGAAGAAGCGGGTGAGATTGACCTTACCCCGATGCTCGATGTGGTTTTTATTCTCTTGATTTTCTTCATCGTTACTTCCGTCTTCGTCACTGAGGCGGGCATTGAAGTGAACAGACCTGAAGCGTCAACTGCTGATGATACTTCAGGTGATATGATACTTATCGCTGTCGGGCAGTCGGGTGATATCTGGATCGACGGTGACCAGATAGATCCGAGATTTATCCGGTCTCGCTTTGAACTTAGACTAGCTGACGCGCCTAATTCTTCAGTGATAATTCAGGCAGACGAAAACGCGAACAACGAACAGGTTATGTTGATACTCGAGGCGGCCAGGGAGGCTAATATCGAGGATGTCAGCATCTCTGCGGAGGCTTAACATGATCTTTGTTAGATGGTTGGTTTCAATGGCTATGGCAACCGGTATTACGCTCGGTCTGTTTTACTTTATGCAGGCTCTAATTGCCACCGGTGAGCGTTTTGATCAACGAGTCAACGTAGTTAAGATCGTTGACGCTACGATGCCAGACATTGAATTGGAAGTTATCGAGGAAATTGACAAGCCCGAACTTATCGAGGAGGTCGTTCAGGACACGCCGGATACTCCGGAGAAGCAGATTAATCTCGACGCAGGGCCCTCACTGAATATCGAGCGTGCGTCTGTTGATATCGACACAAACTTGTCCCTCGATAACGCGTCGATCTCGGCAACTGACGGAGACTATTTGCCTCTTGTGGCCATCGCGCCACAGTATCCTACCCGTGCAGCACAGCGCGGCATTGAGGGGTGGTGTCTGGTGTCGTTTACGGTGGATGGTATGGGCAATGTTGTCGAGGATACTATAACTGTCGTAGACGCTGAGCCTGCGAGCATCTTTGACCGCTCTTCAATCAGGGCTGCCACACGCTTTAAGTTTCAGCCCAGAGTAGTAGACGGACAGGGCGTAGAAGTGCCCGGAGTGCAATATCTGTTCAGATATCAGCTTGAGGAATAAGGCAGGATGAAAAAGTGTAATAATCTAAGCGTCTCTGTTCTGCTTGTCAGTCTTTTAGGCCCTTTCGGGCTGACGGGGCTGGTGTTTGCCGGCGAAGACGAACAAAGAGCGCCGCCTGAGGCACGAACCTCAGGCACGCTGAGTCAGCAGGTAATGCGCGCGATCACTGAAATTCAGGAGCTCATGTCTCCGGAAGACCCGGAAGACGAGCCGAATTTTGCGGAAGCGAAAATCCAGCTCGATGAATTGCGAGAGCGGCGCTATGACCGCATGAACGATTTCGAGAAATCAACGCTTTTAAGCTTTTACACAAACTACTACCTCGGCATAGAAGACTATCTCGGGGCTATCGGCATCTTCGAGGAGACGCTGACTATCGTAGAGCTCAGAACTGATGTCAGACTGAGGACACTCCGGTCGCTTGGGCAGCTCTACGCGGCTGAAGAGAATTGGGCCAAATCAATTGAAAATTATCAGGCGTGGCGCGAAATTTCTGAAGTTGAGGATGTTGTAGTGTTCAAGGGGCTATCATATGCCTACTATCAGCAGGAGCTTTACGAAGAAGCAAAGCCTTATTGGCTAGACTATATGAATTTGTCTTTGGTTGAAGGCACGGAGTTGGATCGCGATGACTACGCTTATCTAAACGGGATTTATTTCGTCCTTGAGGACTTTGAGAATGCACTGGATCTCACCAAGACGATGATAGTGAAGTTTAATGATGAGACTGACTGGCTCAATCTGAATGCCGTCTATGCAAGCCTAGACATGGAAGACCGCCGAGTTCAATCGCTTAACCTCGCGTATCTGAATGGGGTAATTGATGACGAAGCGCGTTACCTTAACTTGGGTCAGTCTCTTGCGGGTATGGATATCCCGCTTACAGGTTCAAAGATCATCGAAGAGGGGCTGGAGGAGAGCATCATTGAAGCCAATGAGGATAATCTGCAGATCGCCTCGCAGATGTTTCTGATTGCCAGCGACTATTCGAATGCTTTGCCTCGCGCGTTGGAGCTTGCTGAAATCTCTGACAGCGGGGATGCTTGGGACAGCGTTGGCTACATTCATTACGTGATGGCGAACTACGAAGAATCTGCCGATGCGTTCCGTGCCGCGATCGACAAAAGCGATCTAAGTAACCGCTCAGACACTCTGATCTTTCTGGCGCGTGCACTTCTGGAGCTGGATGATTTTGATGGCGCCAGATCAGCGGCTCGGCAGGCCGCCGATTCGGGTGATGAAGATGATCGCCGGTCGGCTAACCAATACCTGACGTTTATCCAAAGTACCGAACAGCGATATAACATCATTGCGCAACGTAAGCAGGAAGCCATTGATTTCTACGAGCCCTATCCATCACTGCTCAACTAGGGTTTTCCACTTGAACTAGCGGAAGTTGCCCCCATAAAAAACCCGGCTCTTGCGAGAGCCGGGTTTTTTTTAGTTAAGAATCTACGAGAGACAAGCTATGACCACCGAGCGTAAAGCAGAAACCCTAGGTTTTGAAACCGAAGCCAAACAGCTGCTTCATCTGATGATTCATTCTCTTTACTCAAACAAAGAGATCTTTCTGCGGGAATTGATCTCCAACGCATCAGATGCTGCGGATAAGCTCCGATTTGAGGCCCTTTCGAATGATGCGCTTCTTGAGCAGGATTCGGAACTGAGCGTCCGGATAGACTTCAATAAAGACGATAAAACGGTCACTATTTCAGATAATGGAATAGGCATGACTCGCGAAGAGGTTATTACGAATCTTGGCACCATTGCAAAATCAGGGACAGCGCAGTTTTTAGAGTCCCTGTCCGGTGATCAGAGGAAAGACTCTACATTGATCGGACAATTTGGGGTGGGATTCTATTCGGCCTTTATCGTGGCGGAGACGGTGGAGGTTCGGACGCGACGTGCTGGTGACCCAGAAGATTCAGCAACACTTTGGCGCTCAAATGGTGAATCTGAATACTCCATTGAGGAGATAACCAAGGCTGAGAGAGGGACGTCCGTCACACTCCATCTGAAAGAAGATGAACTCGAATTTGCTGAATCCTTCCGTCTGAAAAGCATTGTGAAACGTTATGCGGATCACTTGTCGTTGCCTGTAATTATGCTGCAGGAAAACTATGCCTCCTCTGAGGGTGATAATGAAGACGACGACCCACCACAGTCTCCGGAATATGAAACCGTCAATGATGCAAAAGCCTTGTGGACTAAATCCCGTTCAGAAGTGAATGAGGATGAATACAAAGAATTCTATAAGCTGATCTGTCACGATTTCGAAGACCCGCTCCAGTGGAGTCATAACAAGGTCGAAGGCAAATTGGAATATACCAGTCTTCTCTATATTCCCGGCAGAGCGCCATTTGACCTCTGGAACCGAGAAGCCGCCAGAGGACTGAAGCTTTACGTCCAGCGCGTATTCATTATGGATGAAGCGGAGCAGTTTTTACCCCTTTATCTGCGCTTCATCAAAGGCGTTGTAGACTCCAACGACATCTCACTTAACGTATCACGCGAAATTCTACAGAAGGACCCGGCCGTTGATTCCATGCGCAGTGCCCTGACCAAGCGTTGTCTCGACATGCTGAGTAAGTTGTGTAAAAAAGACCCTGAGAAATACCAGTCATTCTGGGACCAGTTTGGACAAGTGCTAAAGGAAGGTCCCGGAGAGGACTTTGGCAATAGGGAGAAAGTGGCCGGGTTATTGCAATTTTCAACTACTCAGAGCGAAGGCAGTTCTCAGGACCAGAGTCTGGAAAACTACATCAGCCGGATGAGCAGTGGGCAGGATAAAATATATTATCTGGTCGCAGACTCGCTCAACGCTGCAAAGACAAGTCCCCACCTTGAAATATTCAAAAAGAAAGGCATTGAGGTCATTTTGATGTATGACCGCATAGATGAGTGGCTAATGAGCCATCTTCGAGAGTTTGATGGAAAACCGTTGCAGGATATCGCGAGGGGCGAGTTAGACCTCGGTGGTCTCGAGGATGTTGAAGAGAAGAAAGTGCAGGAAGAACGCGAAAAAGCCCTGGAAGGCTTAACTGACCGAATGAAGACGGTGCTGGGCGACCGAGTGGGCGAAGTCAGAGTGACTCACCGCCTAACTGATTCCGCGGCATGCCTCGCAATGGGCGAGGGAGATATGGGGGCGCAAATGAGAAAAATCATGGAGGCATCAGGCCAGTCGCTGCCTGAGTCGAAACCTCACTTTGAACTCAACCCTCAACATGATCTGATCGTGAAACTTAACGATGAACAGGACGAAGAGCGTTTCGAAGATCTTGTAGAAATTATCTTCGGCCAAGCCAGTCTCGCCGAAGGTGGACAGTTAAAAGATCCGGGAGGTTTTTCGGCAAGGTTGAATAAGGTTCTCATGCAGATGCAGTGACTGTGCTCGGATACAGCTGTACGTAGTGTCCTTCGCGCTTTTGCGTACAGAGGGTTCAGCGTTCTGATAATGCACTGAGGTGATATGAGCCCAGCATAGGAGAAATGCTGTTCAGAGCCTAATCAAATCGCTACATCTGATCGAGCGGTGTAATCCCGAGCAGATCCAGTCCAAGCTGCAGGGTTTCCGCAGTCAATCGGCAAAGCGCCAGACGAGATTCCGCTTGTGAACTCTCAGCTTTGAGGATCGGGCAATTCTCATAAAATTTCATGAAATTGCCAGAGAGCTCATAAAGATAGTTGCACAACTGGTTCGGCATGCAGTCTCGATCCACCGCTTCGATGACTTCTCCCAGCTGGAGAATTTTCAAACACAGCGCACGCTCTTCCGGCTCTGATAAATTTTGGATCGCATGGTAGTTTCCCTTAGGGGCTTTCCTGAGGATGCTTTTAATCCGAGCATACGCGTACAAAAGATAGGGTGCGGTGTTGCCTTCAAAAGACAGCATTGTGCTCCAGTCAAAAATATAATCGCTGGTGCGATTTTTGGAAAGATCAGCGTACTTTACTGCACCAATTCCGACCCGCTCCGCTATTTCTCTTCGCTGACTGTCCGGGAGCATTGGGTTTTTCTCGGTCACCAGCTCATAGGCCCTCTGTTTGGCTTCCTCCAGCAGTTCGGCCAGCTTGACTGTGTCACCGGAGCGGGTTTTGAAGGGGCGACCATCTTTTCCCATCATGGTGCCATAAGATACATGCTCCAGGCTTAAGTCCTGATTGGAAAAGCCTGCTGCACGGGCTACTGCAAAAACCTGTTGAAAATGAAGGGACTGACGGGCGTCCACGACATACAGAGCTCGCTGTATACTCATTTTGCGTCGTAATCTGATTGCGGCGAGGTCAGTAGTCGAATATAGGTAACCACCATCTGATTTCTGGACGATTAAAGGCAAAGGCTCACCGTCTTTTCCGGTGAATTCTGGCAAAAAAACACACTTGGCGCCTTTTGATTCGGCCAATAAGTCCGCTTTTTGGAGGTCCTCAATGATGACGCTCAGGTCGTCGTTATATCGGCTCTCAGCGTCGAGGTCATTCCGAGTGAGAGTGACATCCAGCGCCTCATAAACCGCCTCGCAGTGTCGGAGGGATTCGTCTATGAACATTCTCCAAGCGTTTAAACAATCCTCATCTCCGCCCTGCAATTTAACCACACTAAGCCTCGCTTTTTCGGCGAAGACGGGATCTTTATCAAAACGCTGCTTGGCGTCACGATAAAAGCTCTCCAGATCCGCTAGAGCGTTAGGCAGATCGTTGACCGCTCCTACTGTTTCCTTCAAATAGGTAGTCAGCATGCCAAACTGGGTGCCCCAATCGCCCACATGGTTCTGCCGAATTACCGTGTGGCCGCGACGCTCGAGCACCCTGACGATGGCATCCCCGATAATGGTTCCGCGTAAATGTCCTACGTGCATTTCTTTCGCCAGATTCGGCGAGGAATAATCCACCGCTACCTTAATCGGATTTTCCGCGGGTGGCACAAGCAGGTCCGGTTCTTGTATTGCGAGGGTTGCCCGTGTCCTGATTTCGCGATCTGACAAAAAGATATTGATGAAACCCGGGCCTCCGATTTCCAGTCTATCGATCAGGCTGGGCAGGCTTTGTTCGAGTGATATGATCACCTGTTGTGCCAGATCTCGTGGCTTCATTCTGTGGCGCTTGGCTTCGCTCATGATGCCGTTTGCCTGATAGTCGCCAAAACCGGGCTTAGAGGAAGTAATGACATTGGCATTGCAGGATTCAGACTGAGTTGCCTCGGCCAAGGCCTCGCCAATTACAGAGTTAAGATAGTGTTTCAAAGATGCCATGC
>Ga0163109_10001151_pt1 | contig 21067 bp, 11 predicted proteins | sample CRUFie1St13metaG_FD_108704 | JGI IMG/M metagenome (GOLD analysis project Ga0163109, IMG submission 108704) | Marine microbial communities from the Costa Rica Dome - CRUD Field 142mm St13 metaG | ecosystem: Environmental > Aquatic > Marine > Oceanic > Photic zone | place: Costa Rica: the Eastern... | reverse complement strand
TTTGCGTGTAATGGAATATTATTTAATCATGAGTCTCCAAGAAGGGGATCAAATTTTGTTACTAATAAAGTTGTAAAAACGGCTGTTCAAATTAAATTAGGGTTAAAAAATAAACTAGAGCTAGGAAACATCAATTCATATAGAGATTGGGGACACTCAAAAGACTATGTAAGAGCAATGCATCTTATTATTCACCATAAAAAACCAGATGATTTTGTAATTGCAACAGGTGAGACACGTTCAGTAAAAGATATGGTTAATTATGTATTTGGGAAATTATCCATTCCAGTTAAAAAACATTTAAGAATAAACAAAAAGTTTTTTAGACCAGAGGAACTAAAGTATCTAAAAGGAGATTCTAGTAAATCTCGTGAAATTTTAGGATGGAAACCAGAATATACATTCGAGACAATGCTGGATGAAATGATTGAGCATTGGATGAAAAAAATTAAAAAGGACTAAAGATGGATATTAACGCAAAATATAAATTTTCAAATCAAGCAGTAGGGGCAATTATGCTAGCACTTCAAAAAGGTATCTTAGAACAGTCAGATATTACTGAAGTTTTAAAAAATTTTGAAATATTAAACTCTGTAGATGGGTTGATCATTAATAATCCCCCAACTATATCTTTACAAGAGGAGAGCAGTAAGGAAGTTACACCTAAGAAAAAAAGAAAAAAAAGAACAACGAAAAAAAGAACTACTGCAAAAATTAAAACAGAAGATGCCTAAATACACTTATTACTGCAACAAATGTAAAACATCGTATATAATATCTCATAGATTAAATGAGATACACGATGTCTGTAATAGTTGTGGAAGTGATAAATGTTTAAATAAGATTCCAGCATCATTCAACTATTCTAAAAAAATTGAAAAAGAGAATGTAGCTGGTACATTAGTAAAAGAAACAATAGAAGAATCTAAAAAGGGCATCGAAGAAATAAAGCAGAGTTTGAAAAACAGAAAACATGAACATTGATTTATTACATATTATTTTAAGCTTAACTGCTTTATTATTTTTTGGCATTTCTGGAGTGCTATATTACTATATTCGTGTTAAAATAATTCCTGTAATTGTCTCCTCAGAGGAGTCTGTTGAACTTTTTACAAGATTACAGACATATGCTAAACATCTTAACAGTGTATACGAGTTGCCTACTTTTTATGGCGACCAAACCCTACAATCTCTATTAAATCACACAAAGGACTTTTACAGCTTTCTAGGTAGATACGAAAATATATATTCTTTTACTCAGCCAGATTTGATTGAAGTCCTCAACAAGGTTGATGAAGAATATGACAAAGAAGAAGCGGAAAAAGAAGAGTAATCAATACTTTACTCAAGTGCATGAAGATGCAATTCTTGAATACATCTCGTGTAATAATAACAAGAAAAAAAACGATCTCTACCAAAACACGATTAGACCTGTGTTCGTTGAGATGATTAACAAGATAGTTTTTACTTACAAATTTGGCAGTTTGCCAAATATTGAAGCTTTAAAAGAAGAATGTGAGATTCATCTTATAACAATCCTTTCTAACTTTGATGAAAGCAAAGGTTCTAAAGCCTTCTCTTATTTCAGTGTTGTTACAAAAAATTGGTTTATCGCTCGCGTCAAGAAGAACGCTATCCAAATGAAAAGAGAAGCAAAATATGATGAAATATCAAAGAAAGTAGAGATAGAATATCTTTCCACTTTTAATGATTATGAGGAAGAAAGAAACAAGGATGAATTTATGACTGGATTTCTCTCCGAGGTTCATAATTGGGAAAATAAATTTACGTTAAAAGAAAATGAAAAAAAGATTCTTGAGGCAATAAAGATATTGTTTAGAGATGCTGAAGATATCGAAATTTTTAATAAAAAAGCTATTTATCTTTATATAAGGGAAATGACAAATCTAAACACAAAACAGATTTTAAATAATCTTAAAAGATTTAGGGGTGAATATTCTTCTTATAAAAAGAAGTGGAACGAATGAAAAAACAAGACTTTACCGAGCTAACATCTGAAGCAATAAATAATATTAGAGAAGATCGAGAGCAAACGAAGGAACTCTTACAAGATCTTATTAAATATTTGTCTGGTGCTGATGAGAGACATAAAGAAGTTGGAATAACTGCTGCAAAATACATGGAAACACTCCAACGTTCAAACGAGCAGCTGGTAAAGATTGCCTCTTTAAAGCAGAAAAATGAGGTGGGTGATTCATCACTTTCTGAACAAGAACGCGCAGAAATTTTTGACCAACTAAATAAAGAATAGCTATGTCTGATGAAGATAAAAACATAATAGAGAACAGCTTTGCAAAGCAGGCACTTCAATATTCTAAAAAGTTCTTACCGGAGTTTCTAGAAGAGGGAGAAAAGTTTACTGATCGTCTGCAAAAAGTAGTTAAAGACTCTTTAAAAAGACCTGGGCTAAACATAAATGAAATAACGGTTGGCAAGGTCTTAAAGGTCATAAAAAATGGAAAACCCATCCCTGGCGGGTTTAGAGATGACCTTAACAAGCAAAACAACTTCGAGAATGAATCTTGCTTACAAATTTATGTTCATACGATGTTTGACTCTCTATATTCCATACCAAGTAACTTAATAAATCCAGGTTCTGAAGAGCCTCTCATTTATCAACATTATATTTACGAAGCCCAAGATTTGGCACTTGATAAAGAGGTGCCAAATGTGGGGGATAGTGTATACGTCTTTCATCCTCTTTCAAAGGGTTACCTAAACAGAGTAGGAATATATATGGGCATTGTTGGGAAAACTGCTGTTCCTATTGCAAACGATCCTCCCTCTAAAAATTTCAAAGAGAAGGTACAAAGAAAACAAGCAGTGCCAATTAATCTTCCACAAAAATCACAATGCGAAACCAACCCAAAGGGTGATAATTGTGCTTGGCAAGCTGGAAGGGTCATTGGAGAAATAGATCTTGCACCATTGCCTTCCCCAAAGTCAGGATTTAAAGCAAAGCCCGAAGTTGTTAATGCGTTTTTTAATATGAAGGCAGCTTTTGAAGCAGACAATCCTGGCAAAACACTTCAGGTTAACAGCGGCTTTAGAACATACAAGCAACAAGAAGAAGCTCGTGCTTATTGGACAAAACAAGGCGAACCCTCCAAAGCCGCCCGACCTGGATTCAGTAGACATCAGAATGGAATTGCGGTGGATATAAATACAGATGGTTCCAAGCCTCCTGGATATTTAACAAGCGTTTATTTGTGGTTAAGAGAAAATGCTCCACAATATGGGTTTGTTAGAACAGTTAGATCTGAGCCGTGGCATTGGGTTTATTTTGGACCAGAAAAAGCAGCAAAAAGAATACCTTCTTGGCAATAGGATTTTGAATGAGTTTTAAAAAAGCGTATGATAGTTCGGGGATAGATAAAGCCACCGAAAAAAAATTAAATGAACTTGATCCGAAAGATTCATCTTCGGTAAAAGGAGTTGCTGGTGGTTCACAAATTGAAGCAGTGCCCGAGTATATTCAAACTCAATCTGAGAAAGTATTAGATAATAGGGCGAAATTTCAAAATTCAGCTATAGTTTTTGGTAGAGATAGACCAAGAGGTGTATTGTCTGGCTATGGAGGTCGAGGCGATACCCAAGCGGCATCTATTGATATCGTCGCAGGATATCAGGGTGTAAATGCAGTTGAAAAAAATGAAGACGGAGAAAAAATATACATTGATCCTGATGCATTTAAGGATGCGGCAAGAATATATATAAGCCAAAAAACTGATGTTGATGAAAACTTTGCATTAGCAGCAGGAAGTTTAGGAAGTCCAGGATTAAATGATTCTCAGAGAATACCAAAATCAGCCATAGCATTGAAAGCTGATGGAGTTAGAATAATTGCAAGAGAGGGTATCAAGTTAGTTACTGGAACTGATACAAAAAACTCTCAGGGTGGAAAGATTTTTGGATTCGGCGGTATTGATTTGATCGCAGGTAATAACGACAGCACGTTGCAACCTATTGTAAAGGGTGAGAATTTGATTGACGCACTAAATAGAATAGTAAATCATATGAACAAATTAAGCGGTATTGTTGATGCTTTTTGCACACATCAAATGGCTTTTAATGCGGCAGTTACAGACCATGTTCATATCTCTCCATTTCAGGCACAACCGACTCTTCCATCGATACCGGTTCAATTTTCTGGAAAAGCAACAGCAATCGACTTGCAGAGCCAAGTTTTGAGATCATTGACTCTTTTTAAAACAAACTTGGCGAATTTTCAATTATCATATTTAGAAAAATCAGGAGAAAGGTATATTAACAGTAGATTTAATAATACCAACTAGCTATGTCATCTCATATCGATTTAAATAAACCACCACAGGGGATGGGAAATTCCATCACTCCAGATTGGACGACTCTTAATAACCAAAGCGATCCTTTTTATCTAAAAGCGGAACAAAAAACTGTAAACGGAGCTACTCTAAACTTAGAAAATAGATATGCAATAACTGTTGTAACTGATTACAAATCAACGGGAAAGTCTCGAAGTGATTTACAAGAAAGGTTAAATAAAAAAGAAAATAAAGATAAAGGCTTTGTAAGGATTTTAAACTATTACGATAAAAATCCGGGAAATGCTGATAGTAGAGCTAATATTTTTCAGAATGTCATAGTTGAAGATTGGGATATCAAGCCAAGACCAAACTCAAGATTAAAGATTTTGGTTTCGATTTCCGCTGTGCAAATTGACGATTTACCAGGGATTCTTGAAGGTAATCTTGGCTTAGAAAATGCTGCATACAAAGTTAATCTAAACACAGAAGACTTCTATAAAAAAGTAAATAACCTAAGAGACTTATTAGGAAAATATGATTCCGATACAAGAAAGTTGTTCGGCAGAATTCCTAATTTAAATTTTAAAAGTCAGTCTACAAAAGTGAATGAGGCAATCCCTGCTCTTGCAAAGTTAATGCTCGATAATGGATATACGTACTCAAGAGGCTCTGATCAAGAGATTATATTTGGAATGACTTCTGATTATAAGCCAAGCTATGTTGTGTTGAGGGATAACAAATGTTATAAGCCATTAGATACAAACTTTGATAACTTTAGGCGAACTGTTTCATTCTCTGACTCTAGAACAAACAAATTATTGTTAAATATAGATAAAATTGATAAAGAGATCAAAGATCTAGACAAGATATCTATTAAAGATTTTATTGATGAATATATCTATAATCCTCCAAAATTTGACTTTAGTTCGACAAAGCCTTTTAGTGAACCTGAAAAGTCCGATGTAAAAATAGCCAAAGAAAAAGCAGATGAAAAAACTGCAAAAACATATACAGATTATACAACAGAAGAAAGGCTTTTCGGTTCAGAAGAATTTAAAAATGAATTAAGAAAAACTCTTGAAACTTCATCTGAATTTGTTGGCGATAATATTATTGGGGGCTTAAGAGAGTTATCAAATCTTACCCCATCTGTTAATAGCCTTTATGATAAAGTGTTGAATAAGGTCCCTTTACGCGCTCTTATAGAGGCTGCCCTTGAATGTTTAAATTTTAGAGTTGGAGATTTGTTGAATGCATCAAAAAGGTTTTTAAATCAAGCTGCATCATTAGCTGAAGAAATTAAAAATACAATTTTTGATGTGCCTGCAATTTATCTTAAGGATGATCTTCCGATAACTGATTATCTCGAAGGTATTTATGAGTCTATTAAGAATGGAATAATTAGGGCTTTAATATCAACTCTTTTTACACTGGTGATAGAAATTATAAAAATGTTATTGGACTATTGCAAAGAATGTGCTTTGGGTGATGAAAGAGATGGTTTAAATTTTGGTGGATTAAGTTTTGATAGTGTTTTAGGCGGAGGGGCGCAAACTTTTACAGCAGCAGCAGTTGGAGCAATTCAAACGGGCATTTATAGTGCTAGATTTCCGATTCCTGGTGGCGGAAGTACATCCGTGGCTGAACAACAACAGAAAGTAATAACTCAGACCCAAAGAAGCGCTCAGAATCCACTACTTTTACCTGGTGAACTAGAACTATATAACAAAACAACAAACTCTGGTTATAAAAAATATGTAGGTGATGAAAAACTACAAGAGGATTTAAATCGACAAGCTGAACAATCAAAACAAGAGATGAGTGGTTTTCTTGGAGCTGCATCTTCTATTCTAACACCAGCCGAGGCAGGAAACATGATGCTTGGCTGCGGAGTCGGTCAAGAAGCAATCGATGCGGTTAGAAATCTTGCAGAAAATTACCCAACTATTTCCCCTCTTATGCAAAATGATGAGGATATTTTAGGTTTTTTTAATGATGTAGGTAAATTGTCTGGATATCCTGTCGTGCTAGAAACAGTAAAAGAAATAACAGATAGACTACCAGAAGAATTCGATTGCTTGTGTGACCCAGATAACACTCAACTTAGAGAGCAGCTTTTGTCTAAAAAAGACATGGATCCTGAGCTTATTAAAGAACAAATTCAGGCATCAAACGATAGAGATAAAAAAAGGCTAGAGGAACTAAACGCTCTTTTAGAAAAAGAAAACATACTTGATGGATTGGTGCCTCCAATATATTGCTCGTATGATTCTAAAACAGGGAAGGTAAAGCAGGGTCTTATCAACAGAGATCACCCTAAGTTTACTTTTACTTTAGATCAGACACTTAACACACTTTATGATAGTGTTGCCACGACATTTAATAGAGATGTTGATGGTTACATTCCAACAGTTACAATATCGCCAACAGTTGAAAGAATTATTCCACGAACAGTGGAGAGGGTAATAAATAACAAAAAAACAGTCTTGTTCAATAATGAATTTCTGGATCTTGTTGGAAAGGGTCAATTTTCCTTCGGTGCTTTACCACCAGGCGTTAAAAACGAAACAAACACAGAAACCTTAGAACAGGGCAATCAAAATGGATACGGCACTGGAGATGACAATTTTAAATTTGTTCATTGGTTGGGAAGCCCAAGAATTGACCAAGAATACGGAACTCAATACTCTGGAAAAACTGCTGAAGAACTTGCACAAGAAGGAGCTGCTATAGGGATGACACAGCCATTTCCAGAATCAGAGCAATATTATGAGGCGATAAATAGAGATCTCAATTTTTATAATCCTGAATCTGACTCTTATAGGAAAGCAAAAGGTGGCAGAAATGATCCTAATGGGTTCTATACAAGAAAATACGGATTCTCTCCCGTTCCAATTGTTGTTAAAGAAAGAGGACAAGAAGAATATGCACCAGGATTTAAAGAGGCATATAGGACTTTTTGTTTTAGAGAGCCAGAAAACTCTGATTTAGGTAAAATCTCTATTGTTGATTTTGAACAAGAGAGTCAAAGATATAAGTTTAATGTTCCAAATAAACTTTTAGATAACCTAAACATTGATCTAGAAGCCTTAAAAGGAAGCTCTACTCAATTTAAAATAGATAGCTCATTCTTTACTGAACAAGACACAGGTGGTAGAGTAGGGAGACAAGAGATTGGTGAAGGTTTTCAAGAAGCTCTTTCTGGGTTATTTGGAAAGATAAATGATCTTGGATTTAGTTTAAATTATTATGTTCCGTATGAGTGGACAAATAGGGTTGAAGAAACCTTAGATCAGTTTAGTTTTGTTGTTTCAGCTGATACACCAGAAGCGTTTCGAGATGAGGCTGGAGGACCAGATCAACTAGAATTAAACGCCATTGTTTCTGGACCAAATGAAAAAATAAACACCAAGGCTGTTGATTGCTACATGAACAGAAGCCTTACTCCATTACCAACAGGCAATCTTACACCACAAGAAAAGTTTTTTAAAAATTTAATACAGGATTCATTTAAGAATGGTCCAACTGTTTACTCTAATTTAGAAAAAACATCTAATTGGAAAGATCAATTTTACAATCAAAGTCCCGCCTCCATCCAGGTCATGCAAAATCTCGTTATTGATGAAAATAAAAAAGAGAACTTAAATTACTATAACGAACTATGGCAAGATATTTTTTGCAGCTTTACAAATCAAATCTCATCACAAGAAAACCCATTTTTCGATCTTGCAAACTTAAATAATCTACAGCTTTCGCCAATGAAGATAGAGCAACAAGAATGTCCACCACACTTACTGGATATCGATGCAATTAAAAATAGAATAAAGCAAGAATACTCGGTCATACAATGCTTAGAGGCATCCTTCCCAAATACAGACGGATTGGGAAGTAATAAAGATAACCCCTTTGAGAAAGCAAATTTAGGTGGAACTATCTTACTTATTTTAAGAACATACATTACTGAAATGTTTTTAAGATCTCTTCACGTATTCTATTGGTTTCGTTATAAGCAACCAAAGGATGTCGATCCTTTAATGGTTTTGTATGTTGGCAGGTATATAACTTCTGACATCGAAAAACAAGGATATTTTGCAGAATTTGAAAAAGAGGTGCTGGATTTGTACAATAGAAATGTAGATCTGCCACTCGATCAAGATGGCAAGAGAGTACCAGAGACAGATTACGATGTGGCAATAAAGTTTCTAGTGCAGCAGCAAATTTGGTCTGTTTCAAATCGTATATCAAAACTTGTTGGCTCAAGAGGAGACACGTCTATAGATTCGATCTTGTTAGAAGAGTGGATAAGACTAGAACATATTCAGCGTCAACCTTCTGCTCCTCGTTTAGATAAACCATGTTCTTCAGCTTCAAACGAGATACCATATGTAACACAAGAGCTATTAGAGATGATAGAAAATGGTGAGTTGTCTATTGAAGGTATTGAGTTAGCCCAAATAGTAAACAACCAGGCTCCAGTAGGATATTTATTTAGAGAATATTTTTCTTCACCACCTCAAGGTCGCGGTGCCGCAGATCAAATCTGGTCTTTAAATACAGACTCAAATTATGTAGTAGATCCTGGAAAAACATTGAATGATGGAAGTGTTATAGGAAATAAGCTGACAAAACCGCCGAGCCCAAATTGGTCCGAGAGTAAGATTTCTGCCAACCGTGAAGCATCAATATTGTCATCGTCTAGAGTTGGAAGATTAATGCAATTGAAGGAAGTCTGGAGCAGTTACGAAGAAACAATAAAGAGGCTTACAGAAAGTCCTAATACGCAAGGCTTTAAAGCGTTTGTTTCAGAGAATGAAAAAAGAGGGATATATCAATTGTTAAAATTGATATCGATGAACGCAGAACCCGACAACTATTTAAGAAGCGACGGATATGAAAACGGAACAATTACAGTCTCTACTTCTACTGGAGGTTCGGAATCTTGGTATCCTGGTAAACTTTTTAGAACCAGAATGAGCAATCAAATCAGGGACGGTAGAGAAATTGACTTACCACAGACTGTAGGAGCTGATATTAATACTCCTGCCACTAATTTTATCAGTGATGGAACAAATGGCTTCTTTACTATTTTTGGAGAAGATGCAAGAGCATACGGTTTTAATTCTCACAATGTAGGAGACAGGATAGATGCTTACTACAAATTTGCTAATGATGGAACTTATGCATATATTTTAAATAATGAGTTTTTTGAAATGAGCGCAAGAACTGCTGACTTGCCCATATATAACTCTAATCAACTATACTCTCCGTTACCAAATGTAACTGATAAGGGCAAGCCATTTTATAATGCGCTCGTTCCAGCAGCAGACGAAGTTGTAAGAAAATACCTAAATAACTCAACAGCTCAACCACTTTGGACCATAGACGGTCCAGCCCGAGATAATTTTAACGATTCAGTTAGAGAAAGTGGAAATTTTTTAGAGTTTACAGATTATGCGGGCGATAATATTGAATGGAGATTTGAATATCCACAAAACTATTTCGTAGAAATTCAAGGCTCAAACTTCCCAGCAGAAAACACCCGCGCCCCAGGAGACATATATTATCTTGGGAACGAACATTATTTTTTGGGTTCCTTCCGTCAAAACAATGGCTTTAGAAAAGCATATGTCGGGGTAGAAAATTTTGCACCCAGATTAATCACTGACTTAAACAATAAAACATTTAAATTTTATTGGAGATTTGGTAAGGAACTGTGGAAAGATACTGTAGAGCAAGGAGGAGGAAATTCATTGATAGCATATTCGGACCCTTGGATGTATGTTGGTAATGCTGATAAATTCAGGACCCACCCTAAATATTTTCAATATGGGATACCCCAGTTTGATGATCAGTTAGGCTATTACACACTTCCCGAGGGTCCTGGTGCAGGTCTTGGAGGGTCATTCCCGGACAATCTAATTCAAGAAAATATTTTAGTTTTCGCAAACAGTGTATTAGGAGCGCGAACAGTATTAAACCCTCAAGGAAATAGAGGAAATTACTATGCTAAACCGTTTTATCATGCCTTTGGATGGACTATGAATGGTTTATACAAATATGTATCTTTATTAGATCTTGATCCGCAATCAATATTAAATGTGTTAACGTGGGAAAGAGGTCAAATATATGAAGATCCAAGATTCAATCTTGAAAATACAACTGGAGATACACCTTTCGGTCGTTTTGATGACAGGAGACGCACAAAAACCTATCAACTGACTGAAGAAGGCGAAAGATTGGTAGAGGCTTATGATGGATGGATCAGAGAATGGAGCGAGGCAGTTGAAAGCTTTTCAAACACATCATCAGGCAGAAACTTAATTAGAGAAGACGTATTTAACAAGATTAATTTTCTTCCATTATCAAGACGACCAATGGAGACACCTTTAACTTGCGACTACACTAATGGTGGTTTAATTTTAGAACCATACATCAGAGCCATTGAATTAAACACTGATCAAAATTCTCCTTATAACGAAAATGTAACTAACGCTGGATTCAGAAATAAACAGGCTAATAAAGATAAAGTTGATAGAGCAAAAGCAAATAACCTATTTGGAAGAACCGGGATTATAAATATAGACGAGTTTGATGATTTCGTACATCAGATTACACAAGGAGCCCCTATTGAAAGGAGTGTGCAAGAATCAGAAGAGGTCTTAAATAATTCTTGTGGTCAAAATCTGCCTTCAGCAAGCCCCTCTAGAAACTATGAATACAGTGGGGTTGTTTTAGGTGATTATTTTGAAGAAGTTCATATTGGATTAAGATTGTCCTATGTAATGCCTATTCGTGAAGGCACCACATCAGAAATTGAAAATGATCTTTCACAATTAAATTCTTTATTTCCCGAGTATACCTCTGAATACTTAACGAAAACAAAGGCTTATTTTGTTAAGGAAGAAAAGGGTGGCAAAACAAGAACTTTAAATATAGTTCCAATATCTACTGTTGAAATACCATTCAACATGACCACTAGGATGGATGATGTTCTAAGCACGTATCCAAATAGTTCCCCTCCAAGAATTGATGAAAATGGTTTTTTTATTGAGGAACCTCAAACAGAGTCAAGATTTTTTAAATCAATTTACGAGAGAAATTTAAGAACGTTAACCAACCAAATGAGTCAAACAGAAGATTACTCTTTGATGTTTAAGTATCTTTTCCCTATAGATAAAATGTTAAGCATTAATAACGTATATTCAAACACGTATCTCTCTACTATAAGAAATATTGATACAGTTTTTGATGCAACTAAAGAGGAGTTGCGACAATTGTTGTTTATACTTTTAGATAGTGGGAATTATGAAAAATCAAAATGTGCTCCTACTAATAGAGATATCATGGAAAGCTTGTTAAACGGCTTTGATATTAAGGGACTTTCAGGGCAGCTGGCTATAATATTATTAAAATCCTCAGTGTTGATTTTTAAAGGTTTTATGGAAACTGCTGATATTAATATTCTTTTATCTAGAAGAATTATTGATCTTATTCACACAGTTAATAAGTTTATCGCTCAGTCACAACAATTAATTAATCAAGGTGCTCAAGCTGTCAGTGACACAGCAGCGGGCATATCTGATCTTGGAAATTCGATTTACGGCGCTGCTACAGATTTATATTTTGGTACTTCTTGTAAAGATTTAATAGCACCAGGCTCCTGTAAGAGTAGTAGTAAAGTTTCACCAACACGACCAGATGCATCATTGTTTGATCCGATTGAAGAAAACTTTATACCAGAACCTCAAATATGGGCTGTATCCTTGGCACTTTTGCCTGCCACTCTCTTCGCCCCATTTTTCTTTGGACCGCCATTAACGCTTCCTTTTGGTTTTGTTTACTGGGCACTAGATTATAAGCCGGATCCTAATTGGTTAAACTCTACACCACCAGCTGATTGGTTAACAAAACTTCTGAATGGCGAAGGTCAAATTGGAGGCACCGCATATAGTCCACTAGATCCTAATCAAAACTGTAGCGCAGATCTAGGTCTTCCACCACCAGGAGCAAATGCACAGAGGCTAAACGAGTATTATTCAGAACAAAACCTTCCACCACCCGAACCTATTCCTAGTCAAATAACAGGTTCCAGCGGCACAGCTTCACAAATACCGTCCGAAGCAAGAATAGAGACGTGGGGAACAGTGGAAGAGCCAAAAGATAAAATTCCTGTTGAAAAACTCTCCACTAAATCTGACGAAGAAGAAGATTCAGGTGTTATTAATGAAGACTTTGATCCACTATGATGATGAAAACCATTTGAGAAAGTTATTTTTCTTCTATTTAAAATAATGGAGAAATATAATGGCTAGCGGATTAACACCTAAACTACCTTTAACAAGAGGAGAAACAAACGATTTTGTTCTTATAACGACATATCAAGAACTTGTGAGGCAAAACTTTAAAAATCTTCTTTTGACCAACCCTGGAGAACGTGTGATGGATATTGGTTTCGGAGTTGGACTATATAGGTATTTATTTGAAAATGACAATCAGCTGTTATATTCAAAGGTCGCTGGTAAAATTAGAGAACAGGTTACAAAATATCTTCCTTACATAGAAGTGGTGGACATTGTTTTTGACTCTGCTCGCAACAATCCTAATCTCGATACTAATTTTTTAAAGGTAAGAATATCATACAACATCATACCTTTGGAAACATCGACCGAAATTGAAATAACTTTACCAACCGACTAATTATTTTGGGAGATTAATAACTTGCCTACTCATAAAAAATACCCACCAATAAAATACACCTCAAGAGATTTTAATACGATACGACAAGATCTCATTGAGTATGCCAAAAGGTATTATCCCAACACATTTAAAGATTTTAGCGAAGCTGGTTTTGGCTCGCTTATGTTAGACTCTGTATCTTATATCGGGGATATTCTTTCTTTTTATTTAGATTACAGTGTAAATGAAACCTTTCTTGACACTGCGATTGAATATGAAAATATAATAAAGATTGGTAAACAATTAGGATACAAATTCCAAGGAAACCCATCATCGTTTGGGGAAGTAGAATTATACATTATTGTCCCTTCTTTAACAAATGGAAACATCCCGGATACAAGCTATATGCCAATACTAAAAAAAGGCTCAACCTTTTCTTCTTTGAATGGTAACGGCTTTTCGCTAACCGAGGATGTAAATTTTGCAAACCCAAATAATGAAATTGTAGTTGCCCGCGTTAATAATACAACCGGTATTCCCCTTTCATACGCTGTTAAAACATCTGGCAAAGTAATGTCCGGTATTGTTGAAACAGAGGAAATCACAATTGGAGAATTCCAAAAATTTCTAAGACTAGAATTAACAGCTCCAAATATAAGCGAAATTGTATCTATTGTTGATTCTGAGGGTAATGAGTATTTTGAGGTGGACTATCTTTCTCAAGACGTTGTATACCGCTCAACAACAAATACGGGAGATAATAGCGAAGTAACTCAGGCAAACTTAAGACCATTCGTGGTGCCTCGTAGGTTTGTTGTCGAAAGAGATAGAAGGACAACATTTATACAATTTGGCTTCGGTCAAGAAATAAACGAAGATAATGTAGAACCATTAATTGATCCTAGTAAAATCATATTAAATAAACATGGCAGAGACTATTATTCAGATACAAATTTCGACCCTCACAATCTTTTAAAAACCGATAAACTAGGTGTTGCTCCTTCCAATACTGTATTGACTGTCACGTATAGAACAAATGAAGCTACAAATGTAAATACATCGGCGAATTCAATTACTTCTATTGGAACCCCTGTGTTTGATTTTGTTGATGAATCATCTTTGAATAGTACTGAGGTGGATAATGTTGTGGCTTCGTTAGAAGTTAACAATGAAAATCCCGTCGTCGGCGATGTTACGCTTCCAACTGTTCAGGAACTAAAGAATAGAATATACAGTTCTTTTACGTCACAAAATAGAGCAGTAACCCAAGAAGATTATAAAATAATGTGTTATTCTATGCCTCCACAATTTGGCGCAGTTAAGAGAGTTTCAATAAAAAGAGATCCTTCTTCCTTAAAAAGAAATTTAAATTTATACGTGGTGTCTGAGGACACTAATGGTAGATTAATTCAGACAAATAATACTATAAAAGAAAACTTAAAAACCTGGATAAACTCTAGTAGAATGATTAATGACACGGTTGATATCTTGGACGCAAAAATTATTAATTTAGGTGTAGAATTTATAGCCATAGCAAATTTAGAGGCTAACAAGTTTGATGTCTTGACTGATGCAATAGAGGAATTAACTGTATTTTACAATAGAAAACTTGACGTTGGCGAACCATTTTCCATAACAGAAGTGTACAGTAGATTAAACAAATTAGATGGAATTGTGGATGTTTCAAGAGTAAAAATAGTTCAAAAAACAGGTCTAAACTATTCTGATCAGTCATTTAATATAGATAACAGTTATTCGGATGATGGAAGATATTTGATAGCACCTGATAATGTTATTTTTGAAATTAAATTTCCCTCAAATGATATAAAAGGAACTATTAAGTAATGGCTATTAAAAGATATTTTGCCGAAAAAGACAATACGATAACAAACGCTTTTGAGCCAAATCTTGAAACACGTGGTACTGGGAGCAACGCTGGTCTTGCAGACAGTGTTGAAGTTTTTTCCATTTATGCTCAAGCAAACAGTTCTTCATTAGAAGCGGCTAGAACTCTTATTCAATTTCCAGTAACCTCCTCCGAATATTCGTATGTAACCACAATCTTAGAAGATAGAAATAATGGTAAAATTCCTGCAAAAGATAGTGTTAATTTTTACTTAAGAATGTTTAATGTTGCAACGGATCAAACAGTTCCAAGAAATTTTACACTTGTTGTTTCCCCTATTTCTCAATCTTGGCAAGAAGGTCACGGTGTAGACTTAGACAATCATTCAGATTTAACATATGACGCCACTGGCTCCAACTGGATAAATGCGAGGGCAAACACCGCTTGGACGAATCCAGGCGGCGATTTCTTAAATGCTCCAAGCTATTCCTTATACAACTATACTCAAACGTTCGATAATGGAACAGAGGATCTGGAAGTAGACATTACTGGTCTTGTTGAACAGTGGATCACAGGAACCGCAGGTGGTGGTTACGGGAACTATGGTGTCGGCGTATTTTTGACATCTAGTCAAGAAAATGGAACACAATCATATTACACTAAAAGATTTTCATCAAGAAGTAGTGAATATTTTTTTAGTAGACCAATCATTGAGGCTAGGTGGGACAATAGTAAAAAGGATAATAGAGGCAATTTTGTCGTATCAAGTTCGGCACTAAGCTCAGATAACAATCTTAATAATCTTTATATTTACAATTATTATCGCGGTCAACTTACAAACATCGCGAATGTTGATACTGGCTCTATATTTGTAAGTCTCCACACATCTGCTTCTGATGGAGAACAATTAACGGCAACCCCAAATAATCCTGTGACTGGAGGATGGGTATCAACTGGTATTTATTCTGCTTCGTTTGCTCTTAATACAACCGCCAGCACGGTTTATGATCGATGGTTTAGTGGTTCTACATATTACAATACTGGCAGCTTTTCTACAACAACCCATGATCCATACGAGCACAGCAACATACAGAGATTTGTTACGAATATTACAAACTTAAAGGAAAGCTACAGCACTTCAGACACTGCCAGATTTAGGTTGTTTAGTCGTTTAAAAGATTGGAGTCCGACTATTTACACAGTGGCGTCAACTGCGATACAGAATTATTTTGTTGATGATGCTTTTTATAAAGTTGTAAGAGTAATAGATAATAAAGAAGTTATAAGTTATGGCACTGGAAGTACAAACCATACAAAACTGTCTTATGACGTGAGCGGAAGTTATTTTGATTTAGATATGAATTTACTAGAGGCGGGATATTTGTATAGTATTAAGTTCACTTATTATTTGGACGGTTCTTATGAAGAGCAAAAAGAAACTTTTAATTTTAGAGTAGAGTAAGTGGAATAGATATGGCTGACATCAAAAAACTTTTTGAACAGGGACAAGGAAACAAACTATTAACAAACTCTAGTGTTGCTAGTGTTGGAGATTCCATTGAATCTGCTGATTTTGTTAAATCTAGAGTCAAACAAATTAAACAGTTCACTCCAGCAGTGGACTTCACAACTGCTTCAAACTTTGCTTACTACGGTCTAGCAGAAGAATATTATAAAAATTCTTTTGACTATATCACAAATGAATATCCATATGATGGCTCTAAAAAAGAAAAAATCGATTGGGAATTAAGTGGGACCTATCTCGACAAGCACATTTTTGATAAAGTTTATCCTCGAACGAATGGTTTTGTAAACATTGGATACGATTACGGCACCACATCCGGTGGGACCACAGGTGATTTCCAACCTACTACAACGCAAGAGTATATTAAATTTTATGGTGGTCCAAATAAAGCAGATGGTTATGATTCAACTAGAAAAATATCTGAATATTTCTCTGGTTCAAATGTTTATTCCACCGGCTCTCGTCAAGATAGAAATATTGATATTGACGGAACGCAAGGATTTAGCATTGAGTTTTGGCTAAAAAAACCAGATTTTTCAGTTGGCTCCCAATCAAGCCAACAGGTTATTTTAGATATATGGAACAATTCCTCAGATGCTGCATCAAAAGGATCTGTACTTGTATATCTTTATGACGCTGATGATGGTAAAATCTTTGTAGACATTAAATCAGGCTCAGTGGACTCAGGATATGAGTTTGATGCATCTGTGGGTAGTATAGATGATAATGAGTGGAGGCATTATGCACTGACCTTTAAAAACGATGGCGCAAATTTAGCTTCTAAATACTTCGTTAACGGTGTTAGTAAAGGCGCAGGCACCGTCCTTGGCGGCGGCGGTTCGATAGGTGCAATCACTGGTTCTATGGTCGGTTATATAGGTGCCCTTTCCGCAAATCCTGATCTTGCAGGTGAAGGAAGAGGTAAACTATCTGGCTCTCTTGATGATTTTCGACTTTGGAAAACAGAAAGAACAGAAAAAGACATAAAGCAAAACTGGTTTACAAATGTTAATGGTGGCTCAAATAGTGATTATGAATTAGCTGTTTCATCATCAAAGAAGTTTGATTTATCTAACCCTGTAGATTTAGGAGTATATTTTAAATTTAATGAAGGTATTATCGACACCTCTTCAATAAACTCACAAGATGCCATAGTATTAGATTATGCTGGTCGATCTTCAAATGGAACTTGGACTGGATATGCAGTTGGATCTCGTGAAACTGGCTCTGCGATGGTTCTTTCCAATGCAGCTAGTTCTGAATTTAGAGATCCTATTATTTATTCCGATCACCCAACAGTCTCTTCGTTGAGAACTGATTATGTTAATCAAGGCAAATTGTATGATAGAGAAAATAATTCTGCACTTTACTGGTCTCTCCCGTCGTGGATAACCACAGAGGATCAATCAAAATCTAATTCCCCATTAAGAAACCTCACACAAATTATGGCGAGTCAATTTGACAAGTTGCAGCTTCAAATGTCTGCCATGAGAGATATTAAAGATCGTTCATATAAAAATGTTGTAAGTGGTGCGAACCCTCCCCCTTTTATGTCTCAAATTCTAAGATCGTTTGGCTTAGATAACGATGAAATATTATCAAATGCAACTCAACTTGAGTATCTAGCTTCTAGAAACGAGACAGAAAACTTTGAAGAAAAACTTAACGACACAAAAAATCTAATTTATTTGAACATTTATAATAACCTTGTTGACATTTATAAATCAAAAGGTACAGAAAAGGCATTTAGAAATCTCATAAGGTGTTTTGGTGTTGATGAGTCAATCGTAAATTTAAATCTATATGGAAGTAATGTCGATTATGAATTAAGAGAAAATGAAAGATATTCAGTTGTTAGAAAAAAAGCTATTAACTTTTTTGATCCTACAAGATTTGAGGCGCTCGTATATCAAGAAAGACCAGCCCCTTCATCAGATCAAAGTGAGGTTATTAATTTTACAGACTTACCAGTAAATGCTGGGACTACTTTTGAATGTCAAGCTTTTTTTAAACCAAATCCACCTAAAAACATAGATGGTTCTTTCGCGGTAGATTTCCTTACATCCTCTATTTTCGGCGCTCATACAACAAATGTCTCAGTGCCTACTTGGTTAAGTCCCGATCTTGGAAACTTTCAAGTATATTCAATTAGAAAAAATTTAAGAAGTAATGAGGCGTATTTTTCACTAACTGGAACTGCTGGCGGATTTATGCCCCCTTTAACAAGTAGTGTTTTTAAAGATGTGTATAATGACTCTAAGTGGAATCTGTCATTGCGCGTTTATCCAGAAGATCCATTTGTTGGCTCTGTTACTGGTAGTGTAAGTACAAACTATATTGTAAGGTTTACTGGTTTTCAATATGTTCTTGATGATATGGTAAATAGCTTTGATGTATCTTCGTCTATTTCTGATTCTTCTGGTATTAGTTTTATTCAAGCAGATAAGAGAATGTTTATTGGTGCGCATAGAACAAATTTCACAAGCGCAGTTCTAGAAAAGACGAATGCTCAGATTTCTAGCTGTAGAGTGTGGGCTAAGAAAATTGAAAATGATAAATTAAAGATTCACGCAAAAAATCCTTTTAACTTTGGCGTTGAATCACCTGGTGATAATCATTTTATAGCAGTTTCTGGAACCGAATTGGGGCTATCTCCTTATGACTTACCAGATATTAAAACTCTCGCAATGAATTGGGATTTTGAAACTGTTACGGGTACAGATTCATCTGGTCGTTTTGTGGTCCCAGATTTTTCATCAGGTTCCGCAAACGCATCGGGATATTCCTTTTTAGATAATCTTACCCAGATTCAACATCCGGGATACGCACAAGGATTTCCTGCAATATCCACCACTGATGTTGTTACAAGGAAATTTATAAATTCATCTATTCAAAAGAAACCAGAGGTTATTAATAGTTCAAATATGGTTTCTATTGTGAGCGAGACAGATGATGAACTATTCACAAGAACTTCGCGACCAATTGACTATTATTTTTCTTTTGAAAAAAGTATGTACAATGTAATTTCGCAAGACATGCTTAATATGTTTGCAACTATCGTAGACTTTAACAATATCATTGGTGAGCCAGTTTATCGATATAGACCTGAATATAAGGGCTTGGAGAAACTTAGACAGCTTTATTTTCAAAACGTTGATAAAGATCCTGATTTTGAAAGATTTTTAGAATATTATAAATGGATTGACGCTTCTATTTCAACTATGCTTATGCAGCTCGCACCTGCATCGGCAAACTTTTTAGACGGAATGAAGAACATGATAGAAAGTCACGTTCTTGAAAGAAATAAATATTGGTCAAAATTCCCTACGCTTGACACGAATAAACCCACTGATGTTGAAGCTACAGTTCTTGGTAGAATGCAACAAAATAAAAGTGTCTCTATCACAGAACCTGGTGAGGAACCGTGCCCTTTTGAAGGAACCCGTGTTACGATTACTAATGATAAAGGGATAACTGTAACCTATTGTGAATATACCGAAGAACAAGAACAGAGAGCAAGAATAGATGGTGAAATGTTGTTTTCTCCTGCCTGGTATGACGGCGGCTCGAATACTCCGAATAAAGATAAAAGAGTTGATTATTTCAAAGATCAATTAAAGCAAGGAAGCTCTGTTCAGTTAAATACGTCAGTATCTGAAATCTCGAAACAAAACTTTAATAATGTTAGAAACACATTTCTAGAAAAGGATAAATTAAATTTTGCAGTTGACGACACTTCAATTCAGGGTGGCTATGGTGTTCAAAGTGGCGACAAAGTGGCTCCCTTTTCCCTTTATAGTTCTTCCGTTGAATCAGGATATATAACAGAAGTTAGAGAAAATTTTAATCCACAAGGTGCTGATTTTACCTCTGGTGTTACATCTAGTGTTGAAATAACAAACTATCATGATGATTCTTATGGAGAATCTGGTGTTCCTATGCAAGGACCGTTCTCACAAGAGCACGTCGGAGGAAAACAATACAGGCATCAAGGAGTTGTATCAACCGTCCAAACAGATGGCGATTTACGAGCAGAGGGTTGGAACTTAGATATATCAAGTAACAACATTCAGGTTACACCAAGGAGTTTTTCACAAGCAAAAGCAACAATGCTCCGAGATGGGCTAGCGAAAAGACCTGTAAATGTTAAAAATATTAAATACAATTCCGGCTCATCTATTCTCGGAAACTATTCAAATGATTACGAAGTTTTTCAAACAACAGGCAGAACCACAAACAGTAGATATTACATTAAAGTAGAGGGCGCAACACCAACAAATGCATCTTCATCATATGTTAAGGACCTTTTTGATTATGAATTGCCAAGATTTAATTTAACAGGAACAAATAAATCAATATTTGTTGAGAGATTTTCTGCTCCAGGCGGACCAGAAACAACTGCCGGTGGAACGAATGTTTATGGTGGGGAATTTTCTGTTTATAATTCTTTAAACTACAGAAACCTTGCAGTGAGAACTGCCTTAAATGAATGGTATACTGAACACGCTGGTCAATTTGGCATTAAATCTGGAAGCTCTGTTAGGTCTGAAGATTACAACACCAACGCTGCTTATCATAAAACAAATAGGAATGCTCGTCATGTTATAAGAGAGGGAAATGATTGTGCAGTAATATATGATAATTGGTGGTTACAACACGCAATTCCGCAAAGCGCATTTCAGTATAGTTGGATTACCGCATCCGTTTCTAAGT
>Ga0163109_10001150_pt1 | contig 21091 bp, 15 predicted proteins | sample CRUFie1St13metaG_FD_108704 | JGI IMG/M metagenome (GOLD analysis project Ga0163109, IMG submission 108704) | Marine microbial communities from the Costa Rica Dome - CRUD Field 142mm St13 metaG | ecosystem: Environmental > Aquatic > Marine > Oceanic > Photic zone | place: Costa Rica: the Eastern... | reverse complement strand
GGAGTACCCTGTCGGCTTAGACCATTCAATTCCAAAGGATCAACGTCCTGATCGGCAACACGCCGCAATACGCCAGAGACAGGACGTAGCCCACTTAACGTTTTCAGCATCAGACGGTTATTACGAACCGTCAGATCGTCCCCTTCGGCCAATATAAAATCCAGGTGGTTGGCTAAGAAAGCGTGCTCAAAATAGCTCTCAGCCGACTGTCCAGGAGTTAGCAGAATCGAGAGGTCGCGGTCTTGACTGTCAGCTCGTAAGAATTGCCTCAATGTTCTAAAAAATCCCGATAGTCTCTTCACAGACATACGGCGTAAGAGGTATCCCATGACACGCGACATTATTAATCGACGCTCGAGCACGTAGCCGAGTCCAGCTGGCGCGCGAGTGCTTTGACCCAAAACAAACCACTGTCCGCTGGAGTCACGCAACAAATCATGCGCCAAAAAACTTACCCAAGGGGTTTGCGGATTCAAGCCATGGGCCGCAATTAGATACTCAGGATTCGAGAACAATAGATCGGGTGGTATTGAGCCATTGGCGAGCAAATTCCGCTCACCATAGAGATCGTTTATAAGTGCTTCGAAGAACCGCATACGCTGAGCCAGGCCTCGTGAGAGGTGCTCAAATGTGGACTCGTCCATTAAATAAGGAACCACATCAAGCTGTCCTTGACGGCTCTCGTGATGCTTCGATGTATGCGCCTGATAGGTCAGGCCATTTTCTTTAAGCCTTCGTTCGACCTCTTCTGCCCAACGTGCCTGTTGATTACCCTCGTCATAATCGAGTGCATCTAACAAAATCGCCAAGGCATGATCGATTGATTGGGCTAAAGTGTCAGGCATGAATATTATTCTATGGCCGAAGAATCCAGAGTTTACCTTCTTGTTTCAATGACCGGTAGTTAAAGAACTAGTGCACCGCGTTTCTGAGACTGCGCATAAAATCAAGTACTGTATGAATTCTCGGAATTCGATCCATGTTCGGATGCGATACCAGAAAAAATTCCCGGCTTAAATCAAGGTCAGGGAAGACCGGCAACAAACCATCCGTATTATTCAATAAAAAATCATGTAACACCCCAATGCCAAGACCTGCTTTTACCGCTGCGACTTGTGCTATCGGCGAGGAAATCGCAATGTTTGATTGCCAACCACTCCACACGCTTCGTGCAACATTCAGTCGCTCACTGAATAGCAGATCCTCGACATATCCAACCAATCGATGCGAGGAGAGCTCTTCAACATGCTCCGGTAGGCTATGTTGCTCGGCATAAGCACGACTGGCATATACTCCGAGTCGGTAAGTGCCCAAACTTTCGAAATGAAATTGAGGCTCGGAAGGTTTTCCTACCATCACAGCCACATCAGCCTCACGGCGCGATAAGGAAAAGCCAGGTGGTTGTGAAACAATTTCAAGTTTTAATTCTGGGTGCGCTGAGGTCAATGCATCGAGCCGAGGAGTCAAGACTTTTAATGCAAAGCCCTCGGGTGCGGCAACCCTTACAGCGCCAGACACTGATCGACCTGTCTGATCAAAAATCGAACTGGCCGCCTCTATTTCGGCCTCGGCCCTCTCCAAATATTCTACTAATCGAATTCCCTCATTCGTCAACTGCATCCCCTTACTGTGGCGCGTCACTAATGTTGAACCCAGACGGGTTTGCAGTTGATTCAGGTGACGTGACAGCGTCATGACCGAGACCCCCAAGGACTTGGCTGCCTTACCAAGTTGTCCGACCCGTGCGATAGACAGCAGGTACCTAGCGTCTTCCCAATTCATTTGACGATGCTTCATAACCGTACAATACAACATATTTGATATATCAAAAAATACTTTTTTGGGATTGAAATATCATTTTTGAGACTATTAAATGCAATCTTTGTGAATTGTGGGGGAAACGTGATGACTTTAGGGAACTTCATTAACGGTACACGAGTTGCATCTAACTCGGGCCGCAAAGCCGTAGTATTCAATCCAGCGACCGGTGAAAAACGTCTAGAGGTCACGCTATCAAATGCAGAAGAAACTCGTGCAGCAATTGCTAACGCATCGGAAGCATTTACATCTTGGAGCAAAGTCACGCCGCTCAGTCGTGCCCGAGTGATGTTTAAGTTTAAAGAGTTGGTAGAAAAACACTCCGATGAATTAGCAGAACTGATCACATCAGAGCATGGCAAGGTGTTTTCTGACGCGAAAGGCGAGCTGACACGTGGCCTTGAAGTAGTCGAATTCGCCTGTGGGATCCCGCATTTACTCAAGGGCGAGCACAGCCTGAACGCCGGTCGCGATGTCGATAGCTACAGTCAAATGATGCCGATGGGAGTTTGCGCTGGGATCAGCCCGTTTAATTTTCCTGCCATGGTACCGATGTGGATGTTTCCGGTAGCTATTGCGTGCGGCAATACCTTCGTGATGAAACCATCTGAGAAAGATCCATCTACACCTATTCGTTTGGCCGAACTTTTGAAAGAGGCGGGGCTCCCAGATGGTGTCTTAAACGTAGTGAACGGCGACAAAGAATCGGTCGAGGTATTACTCACAGATGACCGCATTCAAGCAGTAAGTTTTGTCGGTTCGACACCCATCGCCGAATATATTTATTCAACCGCAAGCGCCCATGGTAAGAGGGTACAAGCATTAGGGGGCGCAAAGAACCACATGGTGATCATGCCAGACGCGGACCCCAATCAGGTCGTTGGTTCGCTCATGGGCGCCGCCTATGGTTCCGCTGGTGAGCGTTGTATGGCTATTTCAGTTGCAGTCTGTGTGGGCGAAGCAGTAGCCGACAAGCTTGTCAGCGATCTCACCACAGAAATTAGTACTATGAACGTCGGTGCTGGGATGAATACCGATGAACCCAACATGGGTCCGCTTGTGACTCGGGAACATGCAGAAAAAGTGTTAGGCTACATAAACCAAGGTATCTCTGAAGGCGCAAGTCTTATTGTCGACGGACGAGATTTTGTCGTGGCCGGCTATGAAAACGGCTATTTCGTTGGACCAACACTGTTCGACCACGTGAAGCCAGGGATGCGTATCTATGATGAAGAGATCTTCGGTCCAGTTTTATCTATTGTCCGCGTTGCCAGCTACGAAGAGGCTGTCGAGCTTGTCAATGCCCACGAGTACGGCAACGGAACAGCGATTTTTACGCGGGACGGAGACACCGCACGTCAATATGCTGAGACGGTTCAGGTCGGTATGATTGGCGTTAACGTGCCGATTCCTGTTCCCATGGCTTTTCACTGTTTTGGTGGCTGGAAGCGGAGTCTTTTTGGTCCATTGCACATGCACGGTCCGGATGGAGTAAGATTTTATACTAAGATGAAAACCATCACCGCACGCTGGCCGACTGGCCTTCGGGCGGGCACAGATTTCTCAATGCCCACTATGAGCTGACCTACTCTGTAGCGGACAAAGGGCCTCTATCATGGTATCCGATCCAAGGCTATTTGTTATTAGCTTGCGCGTCAGCCAAAAAGAACCAAGTCTCCAAGACCGTGTCAGGATTAAGAGAGATCGAGTCAATGCCCTGCTCCATCAGCCAAAATGCTAGATCTGGGTGATCGGACGGCCCTTGGCCACAAATACCAATGTACTTGCCTGCCTTATTGCACGCGGCTATCGCGCGAGCCAGAAGGAACTTTACCGCCGGATTTCGCTCATCAAAGGCATCCGCAATGATTCCAGAGTCACGGTCAAGACCAAGTGTTAACTGAGTCAAATCATTCGAACCAATTGAGAATCCATCGAAATACTCAAGAAACTCATCTGCCAACACAGCGTTGGAGGGTAACTCACACATCATTATGATCTGCAAACCGTTCTCTCCGCTCTCGAGACCGTTTACCTTTAACAATTCGATCACTGCCGCCGCTTCTTCAAGGGTCCTTACAAACGGCACCATTATCGCAACGTTCGTCAGCCCCATCTCATCACGGACTTTTTTCAGCGCGCGACATTCAAATTCAAAACATGGTCGAAACGACTCAGAGACGTATCGAGAGGCACCACGGAAGCCAAGCATTGGGTTCTCTTCCTCTGGCTCGTAGAGCGGTCCACCGATAAGATTTCGGTATTCATTAGATTTGAAATCTGATAACCGAACGATCACCCGTTCGGGAGCGAAAGAAGCCCCAAGAGTTGCAATTCCCTCTACCAACTTTTCAACATAGAAGTCTGTCGGATTGGCGTACCCGCCAATCCGTTCAGCGATCTCTTCTTTCAAATCTGCAGGTAACGAGTCGAAATCCATCAAAGCTCGAGGATGGACCCCAATCATTCGATTGATAATGAATTCCAATCTCGCCAGACCAATACCCGCATGCGGTAAACGTTGGAAATCGAAGGCTCGATCTGGATTACCCACATTCATCATGATCTTGAACGGTAGTTCGGGCATCGCTTCCACACTCGTCACGCGATGATCAAAGTCCAGCATACCCGCATAAATTTTTCCGGTGTCACCCTCCGCACAACTAACTGTTACCTCAGTGCCCGTGGTCAATAATTCAGTTGCATTACCACAACCAACAACAGCAGGGATCCCTAATTCACGGGCGATGATTGCTGCGTGACAAGTACGCCCTCCTCTATTAGTCACTATCGCAGAAGCGCGCTTCATCACAGGCTCCCAGTCCGGGTCTGTCATATCCGTTACTAAAACATCGCCAGCTTGGACTTCATCCATTTTCGAAATATCCTTTATGGCACGGACGGACCCTTGGCCTATTTTCTGGCCAATGGCTCGGCCCTCTGCAAGGACGCGTCCCTTACCTTTCAGAACAAATCGCTCCATCTGACGACCGTCTTGCTGGCTTTGAACCGTTTCAGGACGGGCCTGAACGATATACAGCTGGTCGTCGTCACCATCGCGGGCCCACTCGATGTCCATTGGACGACCGTAGTGCTTTTCTATTATCAACGCCTGCTTGGCTAGTGTCTCGACTTCAGCATTTGTCACGCAGAACTGTCGGCACTGCGCCGGTTCAACATCCACTGTTTGGACGGAGTGACCCGGCTGCGACGAATCTGCGTACACCATTTTGGTCAATTTCGAGCCGCGCGTCCTACGAAGTACTGCCGGGCGTCCAGCTTCTAGCGTTGGCTTATGTACATAAAATTCATCAGGATTAACGGCGCCTTGAACAACCGTCTCGCCCAAACCATACGCCGCGGTTATAAAGACGACATCGCGGAAACCACTCTCGGTATCCATGGTAAACATGACACCAGCAGCACCCGTTTCAGAACGAACCATGCGCTGAACACCTGCAGACAAAGCAACCAACTCGTGCGCAAAGCCCTGATGCACACGGTAAGAAATCGCACGATCGTTGAATAAAGAAGCGAATACCTCCTTTATCGCACGTTTGACATTCTCAATTCCCGAAATATTGAGGAATGTTTCCTGTTGTCCTGCAAATGAAGCGTCCGGGAGATCTTCAGCTGTTGCCGATGATCGAACTGCAACCTTCATGTCGCTATGAGAGGCGGTCAGATTTGCGAAAGCCAGTTCAATCGCCTGATCGAGTCCTGGCTGGAAAGGTGTTGCAATGACCCATGCCCTAATTTCCGCACCAGTTTTAGCGAGCGCTTTTACGTCACCTACGTCTAGTGAAGCCAGAGCCTTGTTGATGCGATCTGCCAGCCTGTTGTGGGCCAAAAATTCTCGATACGCATGTGCAGTTGTGGCAAATCCACTTGGCACGCTCACTCCAGCCCCGGCCAGATTTGATATCATTTCGCCGAGTGATGCGTTTTTTCCACCCACTCGCTCAACATCATTCATGCCGAGCTCATTAAACCAAAGGATGTAATCGTCCAATAGGGATCCCCTTCCAACTTGTGTCTGCGAAACCGCTGACGCAGACTATTCAAATTTACGAGCTTTGACTGCATCGAAGAGTTTTAGTCGGTCGTCGTTTAAGCTTGCCAGTATAAATGAATTGGATCCAAATATGACGTCAGAGACTCGTCCAGTATTCTTTATTTCTGATGGCACTGGTCTGACCGCCGAGGGGTTAGGTCAAGCCCTGCTCAGTCAATTCGATACGATACCGTTTGAGAAGACGACCTTGCCATACATTGATAGCGTCGAGAAAGCCAAGAAAGCTGCCATAGAGATCAACGCAGCCGGTATCGAATGCGGAACAAAACCAATCGTTTTTGATACCATCGTGAATCAGGAAGTCCGAGACGTCCTTGCCAATTGTGACGGATTCTTAGTCGACATATTTCAAACCTTCTTAAAGCCACTCGAACGCGAATTAGGCAAAGGGTCCAGTTATTCTGTCGGCATGAGTCATGCTGTTGCGCCAGATGGCCAATACGCTCGACGAATCGATGCGATTAATTTTGCGCTTGATAACGATGACGGCGCTCGCATCCGTTACTACGATCAGGCCGATCTGATTCTGGTCGGGGTTTCACGTTCAGGAAAGACACCTACAAGTATCTATCTCGCTATGCAGTATGGCCTGAACATTGCGAACTACCCGCTGACTGAGGATGACCTCAATGACGATCAACTGCCAGATTCCTTGCGAAAGCACAAAAGCAAGCTTTTCGGACTGACAATTGATCCCGCGCGCCTTCAAACAATTCGTGAAATGAGGAGACCGGATTCTCGCTATGCCTCACTAAAACAGTGCCAGTATGAAGTTAACGAGGTAGAGGCCTTATATCGTCGTCATGCGATTTCATTTTTATCGACCACCGAGCGTTCAGTAGAGGAAATCAGTGCCCGTATTCTCCAAGTCACAGGTAAACGTAGGTCACTGTCCTAGTGCCAAAATTGCCTCTTCATGACGTTAGTGTGCGGCCAAGGCTTCTGAATAGGGCAACGCATGATCTGCCCCGAGGCCTCTAGATAGGACCAAATATCCCTCGAATCAGAAAGAATCTGATGCAGAGAATGTGCTCGATCTGGGCTCCTCGAGCCGATCGAAATAGTAACGTGTGGCGCCGCATCAATCGACGGCGATCTATTCATACCGCGAGGGTCTGTACAGATGATACTCCGGTAAGACCTATGAAAAGAAAGAGGGGTGTCCTAGGTTTCCTCGAAAGCTACGCTTTGCCCATGGGGGGCAATTAATCTTCGTGACCAACTCAATCCTCTTTTACGTGGATAGTCATTCGAAGATATCAATCCCAACCTCGTAATCCAACAGATACTGAAGTCGTCAAAGCGTTGGGATTTCGATCGAGTCGAAGATCTTTTTTGCATCGCCCCGGCCTTGGCTTTCCAGAAACATACCAATTATCTCTTCGTTGAGATGTGGCGCGAATAAATTCACAAAACGATACATATAGCCCCTTAAAAATGTACCGCGACGAAATGCTATTGAAGTGACACTTGATTTGAATAAATGACTCGCACTGATCGCAGTAAGATCTCCATCAGTCTGCGGATCGTGGGCCATATCGGCCACAATCCCGACCCCTAACCCCAGCCTTACATAAGTTTTGATCACATCAGCATCGGCTGCCGTAAACACCACCTTAGGCGCCAACCCCTCTTGTTTAAATGCTTCATCTAATCTCGAACGACCGGTAAAGCCAAAGACATAAGTCACGATGGGGTACTCTGAGACTGCAGACAATGAAAGGGGCCTATCAATTTTCGTAAGTGGATGATCCTTAGGCACAATAACCGCTCGATTCCATCGATAACAAGGCATAAGCAAAAGATTAGAGAAATGATCCAGTCCTTCGGTTGCAATCGCGAAGTCAACGTTCCCGCTAGCCGCCATTTCTGCTATCTGAGACGGTGTTCCTTGTTGCATTTGTAATGATACATCTGGGTAAATACGCATGAACTCATTGATTGCTGGTGGTAACACATAGCGTGCTTGAGTATGTGTAGTCGCAATCGAGAGTACGCCTTTGGACTCATTAGCGAACTCTTGTGAGATCTGTTTAATTGCATCCACCTTTTGCAGAATTTCGTTTGCTACACGAAGAACTTCTTTGCCGGCTGGTGTAATGGTTACCAAATGTTTCCCGTTACGCGCGAAGACTTCGATTCCGAGTTCGTCTTCGAGTAATCGAATCTGTTTTGAGATACCAGGCTGCGACGTGAACAAGCTTTGAGCTGTGGTGGAAACGTTCAGTTCATGTTTAGCGACTTCACAGATATATCGAAGTTGTTGCAATTTCATCTTTTTAGACTTTATTTACTGGGCTCACCAATGGTTTTGTTTGGTCTTTATAACCATAACGCTCAAAAACCTCTTTTATAATAACCGATTATATACTTTCGGGCTTTTTTGGGATAAAGATGTACCGGAAACGCTGCGAATAAATATGGCGAACGACCTTCGCGTCTTAAGCTCCATTTTTTAGCCTCTCTAAATTCCTTTTTTTATTTCTATCACTTCTGGTCGTTTTTACCATACTTACTCAGTTGAATAAGCTGAGACTTTTCACTCGGCATGGGTGCCCAAGGATTCAGCTCGGCCTCGGCCAATAACTCCTGAATTCCAGACGCATCTACCCTTAAGGGATTATCGCGACGATATCTTAAGATTTCCTCGGGGCTAGGAGTGTCAAAGTTATTCAAGTTTTTATCCATCAGATGCGAAGGCACGACGTTCTGCAGTCCGCGAAATAAATTATCAACGCGCCCAGGATTCTGTTTCTCCCAACCTGAGATCATGGCCTTGATCTCGGCACGTTTAGAATTCGGCTGCGATCCGCAGAGCCTACATGGAATGATGGGATAACTTTGATCAACCGCAAATTGCACCAGATCTGCTTCTCTGCAATAAGCAAGCGGACGAATGATCACATAGCGACTATTATCCGATACCAACTTAGGGGGCATCGTCTTCAGTTTTGAACCAAAAAATAAATTAAGAAATAGCGTTTCCAGAATGTCATCTCGATGATGTCCTAGAGCGATCTTGGTAACACCGTTGGCTTCAGCGAAACCATAGAGGGTACCTCGCCGTAATCGAGAGCATAACGCACAGGTGGTCTTTCCCTCCGGAACCACAGTCTTCACCGTCGAGAAAGTGTCTCGCTCGATCACATAGAGGGGTATATCCTTCTCGGACATGTAAGCCGGTAACACATCTTCCGGAAATCCAGGCTGCTTTTGATCAAGATTTACAGCGATGAGATCGAAAGAGATGGGTGCCGATTTGCGCAATAGGATCAACATGTCGAGTAGCGCGTAACTATCTTTCCCGCCGGAAAGGCACACCATGACACGATCGCCCTCGTCAATCATGCCATAGTCACTAATTGCTTGTCCTGTTAGCCGCCTCAGACGTTTCTGTCGTTTTTCACGCTCAAGCGCCTGCTCATCATTAGCCCTAGTCATCATATCCGCTTTATTTTGGTCAGGAAATTTCGAAATCACCGTTTTGTGTTAAACATCTCCGGCCGTCATTCCGGCATTAGTTGATCGACATGCTTAAGTCTCTCTGCAAACCGAGGAGACATGATACGGTGAAACCTGATCAAAACCCATTTCCCGTTATTCATAAGCAAACTCTTAAATCAAAATATAGCCGGTTAAGGTTACGCGAAAGCTTGGTGTGACTATCTGAAATTATAATTTGCAGTACTATCAGGTTAAAGAATATAGCGAATACAGATAGGTTCAATCGCATAGCGAAGACAAAAAAGGTTTCGGACAAACTTTTTAAAGCAGGTTTTTAAAAATGGAGTGTATTTGTGTCCATTAGTTGGCAGCTCATAATGCTCTCACTAGCCTACGTGAGCGTGCTTTTTATCGTTGCTTGGCATGGCGACCGTAACACGGCATCCTTCGGCGGAAGTCGATCAGCTCGCTGGGTCTATCCTCTATCGATTGGTGTCTATGCGACGAGCTGGACCTATTATGGAGCAGTCGGCTCTGCTGCTAATCATGGCTGGGAGTTTTTGCCCATATACCTCGGTCCAATGTTAGTTTTCATTTTTGGATGGCCCGTCTTATCCAAGTTCAATGCTGTAGTGAAGATACATCGTATCGGTTCGCTAGCAGACTTCATGTCCGCTCGTTATGGCCGATCGCAACCGCTAGCTGTTTTAACCACGTTAATAGCACTCCTTGGCACGATCCCTTACATCGCGTTACAACTCAAAGCTGTTGGCCTAACATTCAACATCATGGCGGGGGCTCCGACCGCAACTGATCCCACCATCTTTGATACCGCATTTTTTGCTGCACTATTTCTAACGGTATTTGCGATATTATTTGGAACCCGTCTACCTGGCCGACGCAGAGACCGTAATCGTGGGATGATGATTGCGATCGCATTTGAATCCGTGGTCAAGCTCGTAGCCTTTGTGCTGGTTGGTTTCTTCTGCACCTTCGAACTGTATGATGGGTTCGACAATCTCTTCACTCTAGCCAAGCAAGATCCCCAAGTCGCCACAGTATTTAGCACCAACTTCTCGCAGTGGGGTCTCATCACACAGCTTATACTGGCAAGTTTAGCAATCATTTGCCTGCCTCGACAATTTCACGTCACGTTTGTTGAGTCGCCCGATGAGGAAACTTATCGCAATAATGCCCGCTGGTTCTTTCCCCTCTACCTTCTCGGCTTCGTCATTTTCGTCGTACCCATCGCAGCGGCTGGCCTCTTGAAGTTTGGAGGGCTTGCACCGCCAGATGCGTTTGTACTTCTATTGCCTATGACATTCGATAACGAACCGCTAGCGGCGCTAGCATTCCTTGGAGGATTATCTGCCGCAACCGGCATGATTCTTGTGTCGACTTTGGCTCTCGCGATTATGGTAGCAAACGAGATGTTACTTCCTCTCATGTTCAGGTCGTCCCCAAATGAGTTAAGACAGCGCCAAGACCTATCTTGGATCATGGTGATGGTACGTCGTCTGTGTATCATCGGAATCATGGCACTCGCCTGGCTCTACTATCAATCTGCGACCAATGAGCGCTCCCTAGCATCGATTGGCCTCGTTGCATTCGTAGCGGCGGCCCAATTTGCACCGGCCCTTCTTGGTGGCCTGTATTGGCGACAAGGAAACCGCTATGGTGCCCTCGCAGGCATGCTGATCGGTTTAGTTAGCTGGTCCTTCATGCTACTGTTACCAGCGATAGACGCCAACCAAACTGAAGTCGTCCAACAAATCGTTCTAATCCCATTTGATCCACTCACAAATGGTGTTCTGGTTTCTCTAGGACTTAATCTACTCACCTATATTATAGTTTCATTATCGACCACCTCTCGTCTCATAGATCGCGTGCAGGCGGCAACATTCGTAGATGTAACCTCGCCAACCTCAAAGTCTGGTCGGTATTTCAAAGAAGAATTGCGTATTGATGATCTGACCACACTTGCATCGCGCTTTATCGGAAATGATCGAGTCCGAGCCGTAGTTAAAAACTACGCGGCTGAGCATCAAATACAACAACTTAATGAGAAAGATCCTGCGCCCGCAGAGCTCATTGGATCAGTTGAATCAATTCTTGCCCAAGAAATTGGCTACACGTCGGCCCGGTTAGTGATTCGCTCGGCATCTCGCAGCCGCCGCATTCACTTAGGCGAACTCGTCTCGTTGGTTGATGAAGCATCAACACTCGCCAAACAGAATCAGGAGCTCTTGCGTAAGGCGATCGAACACCTGTCGCAAGGGATCAGCGTCGTCGATCAAAATCAGAACCTTGTTGCTTGGAACCGCCGGTACCAAGAACTTTTTGACTATCCTGATGAACTCCTGACCGTCGGGCGGCCAGTCGCCGACTTGTTCCGACACAACGCTGCAAATGGCATCATTGGCGACTTTTCAAGCGATGAGCAAATTGAACAAGCGTTGCAAAAACGCATCGACCACCTGAACCGGGGGAGCGCCTACCGACGCGAGTCGGTTCTTTCCAGTGGTATTACGCTCGAGATTATCGGCGAACCCATGCCCAACGGTGGCTATGTCACCAGTTACTCAGACATCTCGTCGTATAAGGAAGCAGAAACAGCACTTCGTGAATCAGAACAAGCGATCCGAGTCTATACAGACAATGTGCCCGCGATGATTGCGTACGTCGATCGAGACTATCGGCTTCAGTTCATTAATAAAGCATTTGAGCGAACTATGCGTGTCTGGCGAGAACAAGTGATCGGACGACCGAACAAAGAAATCTTTACTGAAGCTGAGTATGAAGCTCGAATTCCCTTCCTCAAGCGCGCATTTGAAGGACGACGCCAAAGGTTTGAGGTCTCGGTTGAGCGCGCAGGCGAACATCGTGAATTCGAGGCACTCTATGTTCCACACCGAACGGAGAACGGCGAAATTCAGGGTATTTTCGTTTTGTACCAGGATGTAAGTGATCGTAACGAGGCCAAGCGTGGACTCGAAACTGCCAATGAAACACTGGAAGCACGAGTAGAGGAACGTACAGAGGAATTACAGGCGGTTAACGATGCTTTGGAGGCCGAAAATAATCGTCGGGCCGCTACAGAAAAAGCTCTGACAGAGGCAATGAAAGCTACCGAAGAGGCAAATTTATCCAAGACTCGCTTCCTCGCTGCAGCGTCACATGATCTTCTTCAACCACTTAATGCAGCGAGGCTGTTCACAACCTCTCTCGCCGAACGCTCGGACACTGAGGAAGTCAGGGAATTAACAAACCATCTGGAGGGAGCATTGAGCTCTGCCGAAAACCTAATATCAACGCTGCTCGAGATTTCAAAGTTGGACGCGGGTGCGCTACGTGCCGAACCGCGACCGTTTAGATTATCGGATTTGTTTGGGCAACTTTCGCAGGAGTTCCAATTACTGGCTGACCAGCGGAATATCCGGTTCAAAGCCAAATCACGCGACGTTATTGTTGATACAGATCCAAAATTATTGCGTCGCGTACTGCAGAATTTCCTCTCTAACGCACTCCGTTATAGCGGCAATAATGATCGCGTTCTTTTCGCTGTAAGAACTTTTGGTGAAGAAATTAGAATCGAAGTCTGGGATACGGGGATTGGAATACATCCAGATGATTTACCCTCTATTTTTGACGAGTTCAAGCGACTGTCTGAAGGCGTTCAAACTGAACAAAAAGGTCTCGGACTCGGTCTCTCAATTTCGAAACGTATTTGTGACTTATTGAGTCTTAAATTAGCCGTACATTCCATTCCTGGCGCGGGCTCCCGCTTTTCGGTCACACTAACGCGTTCAAAGTCTAAACCGGAGCCGCTAAACAAACCGAAAGCGAAGCGCGGTGATTCGTTATTACAGCCATTGACCGGGCGAACGATTTTGGTTGTCGATAATGATAAGGATATTCTCCTGGGGATGGAGAGTCTCCTGAATGGCTGGGGAGCGACCGTCATAATTGGTGCATCAATCGAGGAAGCCAAAAAATCGATCCGCGCAAACCCAAATATCCAAATCGCTCTGGTGGACTATCACCTCGACGACGAGGCTCTTGGTGTCGATGTGGTATCCATCATCCACGCGCTCCGTGGAGACATCGGCTGTGCCCTCATTACAGCAGACAGAAGCGATTTAATGATAAAGCAAGCGAAAGAACTAGGAACGACGGTATTTTATAAACCTTTGAAGCCTGCGGCTTTACGCTCATGGATCACTCAGAAGATTCGGGGGAAGCCGCTTCCACCATAGGTCTAAGCTCTCCTGCTTGATACATCTCTAGTACGATGTCACAACCACCAACTAATTCGCGGTTAATCCAAAGCTGCGGAAAAGTTGGCCATTCAGCGTACTTGGGTAATTCGGCCCGAATATCAGGATGATCGAGGATATTCACAAAAGAGAACGGTCGACCACAAGCCATCAAGGCCTGCACAGTTTGTGAGGAGAATCCACACTGCGGTTGATCTGGGGTCCCCTTCATATACAAAAGAACGGGATTTTCCTCGATTTGTGATTTAATCGTTTCAAGTGTGCTCATCTCTTCCTCTCTGTGCTCGCCTGAGTACCCTCACAATGTTACACTGCCTGGTTTTCCGGAATATGGTGATGGCTAAACTAGACTTTCTAACTCTTAATGATTTGTCCCCGCCAGCACTTTTTAAAGTGTTAGAACGTGCACATGCGTTAAAAAATTCATATCAAGCGAGGGAGTTTAACCAGACCCTGAAACAGCATGTTCTAGCGATGATCTTTGAAAAATCATCCACTCGCACCCGCGTGAGTTTCGAGGCAGGAATGGCTCAGCTCGGTGGCTCGGCAATCTTCCTGTCACCTACAGACACGCAGCTAGGACGTGGGGAGCCACTGGAAGACACCGCACGTGTTTTATCAGAAATGGTCAGTGCGGTCATGATCCGAACAGATGACCACAACAAACTCGAGCGCTTTGCCCGAGCTGCAACAGTTCCCGTTATCAACGGATTATCTGACAGTTGCCATCCATGCCAACTGCTGGCTGACGTACAAACAATTCAAGAGCGATTCGGTGATATCAGAAATCTCCGTGTAGCTTGGATTGGAGACGGCAATAACGTATGCCAAAGCTATCTCGAGGCAGCCGGAATATTTGAATTTGATCTTACCGTCGCGGTTCCTAGCAATTATAAACCATCACCAGAGTGGATCGAGAAAGCAAATGGACGGATCACGTTCGTCGATAATCCAGAAGAGGCTGTCAAGGGTGCACAGGTTGTGACGACCGACGTTTGGACAAGCATGGGACAGGAGCACGAAATAGAAGATCGAAAGCGGGCGTTTGATGGATATCAGATCACTCCCGCACTTCTCGACTCTGCAGCAAAAGATGTCTGCTTCCTTCACTGTCTACCCGCTCACGAAGGCGAAGAGATTTCCGCGAACTTTTTTTCTGATCGCCGAACTGAGTCTGTTTGGGCTCAGGCCGGTAACCGCTTGCACGCTCAGAAGGCTTTACTTGAGTACCTTATCAACGGGTGATTCCCTTTTTGTCTGTATACTGATAATTTGTACAGTATGAGTGAAATTAAACTGACCAAAGCGCAGACTCGTGTTCTTGAGGTTATTCAACAGTCAGTCCGCGATGAAGGACGACCACCGACTCGCGCAGAGATTGCCGACGCCCTCGGATTTCGATCTATCAATGCGTCAGAATCGCATCTTCGTGCGCTTGAGCGACGTGGAGCTATCCGGCTTCAAGGCGGCGCCAGTCGCGGAATTCAATGCCTAATTTCCCTCGACGATCAGCCAAAAGAAGGCCGCGGATTACCTATTGTTGGTCGGGTTGCTGCTGGCGTACCTATTGATTCAGTGGCTCACATCGAAAAAACGGTTCCAGTCCAGCCTACAATCTTTTCATCCACGCCAGACTTCTTACTGCGAGTACAAGGCGAATCAATGATCGATATCGGGATCTTTGATGGCGACCTCCTCGCTGTCCGGAAATCTGACACCGCGAAACATGGGGAGATCGTAGTCGCTCGGATTAATGGTGAAATTACCGTAAAACGATTGGATAAAAAGGATAAACGCGTAAGACTGCTATCAGAAAATCAACTGTTTGAGCCTATAGTGGTCCAGCCAGGCAGCGAGTTTTTCATCGAAGGACTTGCTGTCGGCGTTATCCGAACGGTTCTTTAGGATTCATCAAATTTCAACTGGAACTCTGCTACTAAATCCGAGAGTTCCTCAACCCATTCGCTGTATCGCTCACTCTTGAGTCGATCAAGCCCTGTATGATCTATTAATGGAATTCGTTCAATATCGGTTGTTTCCGGCATCTCATCAGGGCAATTTACCTCGGCGAAATGTATCCGGAACACCTGCCACCAACCCTCCACGTCGGTTACTAATGTTTGCATGCGCTGCGCTTCAAGCGATACCAGATTACGCTGTTCTAATTGAGCGACAAGATCATCGAGACCGCCAATATTTTCGGGCTTAAAACCGTGTGCATCTCCAACTTGGCGAATTAAGGCGAGAAAAGTTGCATCAATTTGGTGAAGTACGGCCTCGCAGAGCGCGTGATGTTGCAAACGATTCTCGTCCCTGACCTCAACAAGAGCTTTGGCTTTCGCCAACGACTCAAGAACACGTCGGCGCGTTCTTACCGGACGCATCAATCAGCCGTCCAGCGCTCGTTGTCAAAGGTTGCTTTCCACTTGGTTGATTTTCCTCCCGACTCACTCATAACGTATTGGGCATTCGCCTTTCTAGAAAACCTTACCTGTGCCGGATTTCCGTCGGGATCTGTGACCGGTGCTGTCAGTATGAAATGGTATTTCGGATCCAATTGGTCTTTCACTTTGAGTAACTCAGATACTAACGGGGCGCGAGTCTCCCTATTTTTTGGAAATCCACTAGCAGCAAGGAATAACCCACTAGCCCCGTCACGCAGTACGTAGGTGTCATCCACTTTCAAACATTTCAGCCAAGGCATTGGAATTGGATCCATTTTTGGTGGTGCGGGCTGCCCGTTCTTCAATAGCTTTCGAGTGTTTTTACAGGAGGTATTGGTGCAGCCGAAGAACTTCCCAAAGCGACCAGTCTTTAACTGCATCTCATTACCGCATTTATCACACTGAATCGATGGTCCCTCATAACCCCTGATCTTGAAACGTCCCACTTCGGTAGTGTGTCCTGAACAGTCAGGATTGTTCCCGCAAATATGGATCTTCCGCGTCTCATCGATAAGATATGAGCTCATCGCCGTTTGACAGCGTGGACATCGCTCCTTCTCCATTAATGCTAGCGTCTCTGCGTCATCACCGTCTTGGATCGCTTCCTCTCCGGGGCTCAAATTTATAGTAGTCTTGCACCGTTCCTTAGGCGGCATTTGATAACCCGAACAACCTAGAAATACCCCGGTTGTTGCGGTCCGAATCATCATCGGTCGATCACACGTCGGGCAAGGTATATCGGTCTCAGTGGGACTATTCGGTCGCATTCCCTCGGGGCTAGCCGCCAAGTCAAGCTGGTTTTTAAATTGGGCATAGAACTCGTCGAGCAAACCGATCCAATCTTTACGACCCTCTGCGACATCATCCAGTGAGTCCTCCATGCTTGCAGTAAAATCGTAGTTCATTAAATCACTAAAATTCTCGATCAGCCGGTCGGTAACGATCTCGCCTATCTTAGTAGCAAACAATCGTCGGCCATCCATCTCGACATACCCTCGCTCTTGCACCGTGGAGATGATCGCTGCATAGGTCGAGGGACGCCCAATCCCCTGCTTCTCGAGCTCACGAACTAACGATGCTTCGTTATACCGCGCAGGTGGTGAGGTAAATTTTTGTTGCGGATCGAGAATGATCAAGTCCAAGTGATCGCCCACTTGCACATCCGGTAGCTCCGCTTCCTCACCTTTGCTACTGATCGGAAGAACGGCCTGATAACCGGCAAAGGTCGTAATTTTTCCTCTAGTCTTCAGCCCATAACCGTCGGCTTGCACCTTGATCGTGGTCGTCAAGTATTCTGCTGCAGTCATCTGACAGGCAACAAACTGACGCCAAATGAGCTCGTAGAGTCTTTGCGCATCTCGTTCAACCGAGTGAAGGTCAGCACCCCTCTTGAGAACATCGGACGGCCTTATCGCCTCGTGAGCCTCCTGCGCATTATCCCGGCTCGCATAAAAATTTGGCGTTTCAGGTAGGTAATTGGAGCCAAACTCAGAACCTACTAGTACCCGAGCCGCATGAATTGCATCTTTGGAGAGATAGGTGGAATCAGTTCGCATGTAGGTAATCAGACCCGCCTCATACAGTCGTTGGGCAAGCGTCATGGTCTTTTTAACCCCAAAGCCAAGACGCTGACTCGCGGCCTGCTGTAGGGTGGACGTGATAAATGGTGCTGGAGGTCGTGTTTTGCCCGGCTTACTCTCTCGTTCAACAACTTGATAAGTCGCATTAATTAACGCATCGGTAGCCGACTTAGCCTGATCGCCATTAATCGGTTTAAAAGGCTTGCCTTGGTATTCGATAATCTGAAAGCGTGATTCGTTATTTTTGCACGACAGGTCCGCAAAAATCTCCCAATACTCCTCTGGTACGAACGCCCGAATCGCACGCTCACGCTCAACGACTAATCGAACAGCAACAGATTGAACCCTTCCAGCAGAAAGGCCACGGGTAATCTTTGCCCACAACAATGGCGAGACCATGTATCCCACTACACGATCCAAGAAGCGTCGCGCTTGTTGTGCGTTAACACGATAAACATCGACATTTTTTGGCCTATCAAAGGCTGCTTGTATGGCTGTTTTGGTGATTTCAGAAAACGTAACCCGCTGGTATTTTTCAGGATCGCCGCCAATGGTCTCTTGCAAGTGCCAGGCAATGGCCTCTCCTTCTCTATCCAAGTCGGTCGCAAGATAAATACGGTCTGCTTGACCCGCTAGCTTCTTGAGCTCGGAAACTACTTTCTCTTTACCCGGCAAGATTTCATAACGCGCGGTCCAACCATGCTCGGGATCAACACCCATGCGACGTATCAATTGCCGTTTCGCTTTTTCTTCTTTTGATAAGCTCGACGTCTTGGCGGTCTTCTCTGCCGATGTAGATCCAGCAGTCGGAAGGTCACGGATATGACCCACACTCGATTTCACAATGAAGTTTGACCCAAGGTACTTGTTGATAGTCTTGGCCTTGGCCGGAGACTCTACAATGACCAGCGATTTTCCCATGGAATTTCTGAATACTCTCTCTGTGGTAGTTTCATCCAGCAGCGCATTGAAAGGTTAAACCATTCTCCGATGCAAGCATCTTTTTCTTTTTTAGAAATACGGTAGAACGACCGCAGACTCAAGTCCCACCGAAAATAAAACAGCTATCGTTGCGTCAAAAACGCCATTATCTCATCCAGAAAACGCTTGATCGCTCTCGGCTCAATATTGGATCTCGCATCGTTCAATGCAACCCAGACATAACCGTTTTCCGAGCCGATCCCGATGATATCTGATGGCAGGTTATCGATAATGACCAAAAAGTCACCCGATAATAAATCCCAACTCTTTGAATCGGGCGGAGATGCCCAAGGTTCGCCGGGACTCGGCACCCGCCAAAGAGAGGCTGATCGCGGTTTTTGATCGGTCCAAATAAGATACTGCGACAACCGGTCGATATTCAGTCGTTCTTTAACCCAGTCATCTACGATCAAGATTTTTACTTTCATGCCGAGCTTTAATGCCTCCATCCGACGCTCGCCCTGACGTCTCTCAAACGATGATGGGAGGATCCAAGTAGTGGATCCAATTACTGCTAGTACACCGAGTACAATCCAGAACCATGCCATGAACGAGCGTCTCCTTATGACAAAAAATGATCTGAGGCCCGCCGTAGTAGAGGTGTTTTAGCAGGTGCTCCCAACTTCATAGTCAGGGTGCTGCGTCGGAGCCTTTTTATCAAGCGCCAAAAGGAATTCGACCTCTAGTCCTTTTTTCGAGAACATTATGTAAGAAATTTGTTTCGCGACCTGGCACACTACCACCTAGTGGTGGCATGCGGCGACAACTTGACTATTTCAGATAGTGGTATTTGCCCCGTGGCAGATCTTCAAACGAACAAGCACAATTTGAGTAAGTTGAAGGAAGACCTCAAGGGCTTGAAAAGTTATTTTGTAAGGTTTGATCGGTTCCATTCTCACCAAGGCTCGATAATTGTCTCCGGAAGACATATTTCGACTGAGTTTTTTGAAGAATTGGAAACCGCATACACTGAAATAAAGGAGATCCCGCCAAAAATACAGCAGCAAATCTTGGAGGGTATGCAGCAGTTTGTCTCGAATATTTCCACTTATCGCTCTGTTACTCACAGGTTGTAACGAACTAGAACAGGCGATCGCTCCGAACCAAAACGATTTAGATCGAGTCGCAGGAATTCTTAACCAACCGACAGAAAAAATAGATGTCATTCCGTTTTCGCAGGTTGGTTCACCCGAGGTACGGCTGAGCGATACCCGAATCCGTTTCGCGAACGCGCTCGAGCTCGCAGAGTGCGGTCTTCTTCCACTAATCGCGGAACGCAACTCCAGTCTCGGTAAGCAAAAACAGGAATCGAGCCGACTTATTTATGAGTGGAAGATTCGAGCAGGCTTATCCAGATGTTCGCAACTACGTGATAAGGAGTGGTTCCAACTTGCAGCAGAGGCCAAACAACATGATGTGGAGGCGGCCATCATCGAACTCCTAACCAAAAGCGAGGAATCAGACCGAATCCACGCGAAGGTATCACCCCCCTTCGAGACCTTGAACGAGAGCACGATCGTATATACCGAAACAACAAGAGAGATTCTGCAGACATTAACGAGAGCACTATCCAACGCCGACACCCCTGATAAAACGACAATCAGTGATTTTGAGGAATCGTTAAAGTCTTGGGGAAGCACACAACATCATGGAACAATCCACAAGGCTATTAGCCAGACCCTCGCTTGGATCTCTAGCGCCAACAGTATCCAAAAAAGGGCCATCGAATCAGGTGGGCTCTGCCCTATGGGCACACCGACCGAGCATGGACGTAATCTCCAAGCCTTCATTCAAGGTTTCTTTAAAAACAAACTACAACCAAAAATTTCTTCACTATCGCGAGCTCTGGAGTCACTTGAGAGACAATGGTCAGTGCTTCCACTAACCCTTATCTCGAATGACGAACTAATCGACTCTTTAATACGACTTCCCGCCGGCACACGCAACAAATTGAGCCGTGGAATCTCTTCACACGTCCAACAGTGGCAGCTATTGCTTCAGGATTGCAGTTTGGCCCCTCGTGCAGAAACCACGAATTCAAAACAACCCTCGCGTTCTTCTTGAGACACCAACTTATGGTGCATGAATCGACACATTGTCGGGATATCTCGTAGCGTCGAAGGATCAGTTGCGATTAATTTGAGATAGGTACCGGCATCCACATTACGCAGGGCATTACGGAGCATCATGACAGGCTCAGGACACATCAAACCAGATGCGTCGACAGTCTCTGCAACTTTTTTTTTGTCACCGCGACGTTTCATGAAAGACACAGTATTTGACGTTTGCTGTAACATAACGCACCGTTTTTCTTTATCCAAGGATTTTAAGTTTATGTCCAAACGAATTGCACTCGTTACTGGCGGTACCGGCGGTATCGGAACAGCAATCTGCCGAGAGCTATTTGCCCAAGGATTCACCGTAGTTGCTGGCTACAACGCCGGGGGCAACCATGATAAAGCCAAGGCGTGG
>Ga0163109_10001149_pt1 | contig 21095 bp, 13 predicted proteins | sample CRUFie1St13metaG_FD_108704 | JGI IMG/M metagenome (GOLD analysis project Ga0163109, IMG submission 108704) | Marine microbial communities from the Costa Rica Dome - CRUD Field 142mm St13 metaG | ecosystem: Environmental > Aquatic > Marine > Oceanic > Photic zone | place: Costa Rica: the Eastern... | reverse complement strand
TTAGATCGATTATCTCAGCGAAATCATACTCAGCAGGAGCTTCTCTGTGGGCGGTCATCAGATCGAAGTTCTCAGCACCAGAGTCCTCTCTTGGCCTAGCAGCAAATCCTCCAGCCTCAAGCTCGCTCCCATAACCATGCCATTCATCTCCCTCCTCGGTGGTATCAAGAACGTTCACTCTTACTTCAGAAGTCATATGCAGGCAATCATTTGGACAAGCCCTAACACATGCTTTGCATGCTGTGCAAGTCTCCCAAATTACTCCTATTCTTCCATTGTAGTTGCCTGGGACGAAAAGCCACGGTTCAAGATCCTCCAATCTCTCATACGGGTACATCACGGTGACTGGTCTTTCAAGGAAAGGCATGAGCTGGCTGGTTTCTCTGTCAGCAGCAAACTTCTGACCGGTACTAGGGTGCTCTTCCCCTATCCTGTCTTTGGTGTTCCTGTCTATCATTACTGCCGAGCGACCGTGATAGTCATTCCTGAGGAACCAGAGACGTCCAACAAATGGGAATGTCCTAAGTGCGGTTTTTAGTGTCATCCACATAGGTCGGAGAACGAGATTCCTGAAATTAGGCGTCGCTCTTGGATGCCCAGTATTATATTCATCTGGATAAGCCTCTCTCATGCTACCACCTACTCTCTGTGACTCCCAGGGGATGCCTTGATGACTGCCTGAGTGCTGTATGGTCTGCTCTTTAGTCTAGCCGCCTCTTCATCCTCATCAAATATGTACAGGAGGAAAATACCGAAAGACACTGTGGTAATTACTACTGGAATCCACAAGTTCCAGTTCCCTCCATCATACAGCTCTAATCTCAGATAAGTAGCTATGATTAGGTTGACTAAAGAAAGTGGGAGTAAGTATCTCCATCCAAACTCTAGAATCTGATCGGTTCTGACCCTGTGAAGAGAGGCCCTGATCCAGACGAAGACTGCGAACAATAACCACGCCTTGAGTAATACCCATACCAAACCGGGAATTAGCATGAACAGTGTCGTGAATGCTCCACCCAAGAATGGCAGATCAGAGAGTGTGTGTTGGAAAGGTGCCTCCCATCCTCCCAAGAAGAAGAGTGCAAACAGGATACATGCAGCATAGGATCTCATGTATTCTGCTGAGAACATCAAACCCCATCTTATTCCTCCGTACTCTGTCCACCATCCCTCAACGAGCTCAGCCTCCGCTTCTGGCATGTCAAAGGGAATCCTCTCGACTTCGGCAATCATGGTAATTAGGAACAGTGCCGCACCCAATGGCATCATGAAGAGGTTCCATACGTTTCCTTCGTCCTCACCCATCTGGAAATCAACTATCTCGATAATATTCAATGATCCACTTAGGACAGCGACTCCTAGGACTGTGATTAGCAACGGAATCTCGTAAGCAGTCAGTTGTGCAGCCGACCTCATTCCCCCGATCAGCGTGTATTTATTGTTCGAAGCCCATCCGGCGAAGAAAACTCCGAGGGGAGCAACTCCGAATATAGCCATCATGAATAGAAGAGATAGATCGGGGTTTGCTGCATAGATGTGGGGGCCAAACGGAACAAATGCGAAGACCATTACTGTGGTAGAGACGATAATCACCGGAGCCACCTCAAAGACGACTCTGTCAGCGTCTTTGGGAACCAGGTGTTCCTTGGTCGCGAACTTAAAGAAATCAGCGAATGCTTGGAAGAATCCGGGTAGAAGGAACCAATATCCATGATAGCTTCTGTTGTTGACTCTCGCCACGGTTTCCAACTCGTGATCATTGCCCCATATCGAGTTGAGAGTGTTCACGACCCACCCTACTGGCGTTCCGATTCCGAATGGTAGTTGATTCCACCAATCTCCTGCTGTAGCACCGCTTTCACCCACCCAGAGGCTCCTGAGTGTAGTGGTGGCACCCAATCTGTCCATTAGTCTCCCGATGAACTTCCTTTCGATGTACGGTATTGCCAGCATTGTGAGCATAAGGGTGGTGAATACGACTGTGCACATTATTGTGGCATGGAAGAAGGATTCCAGGGAAGGCTGGATGGAGGAAAAGAAGGATTGCGGGTTGATGGAACCAAGTGGTCCGAGACCGTACTCTGAGTCGGGAAGAATGTCATGAGTCTGATCCATTGACCATCCAACCATGGATTGGAGCCAGCCAGTCAAATCTAACCAATCACTACTTGCCATTAGTTCACCTATCCGTCTCGCCTATACATGGGTCGAAAGAACCCATTATTGCAGGAATGTCAGCCACTTTGTAACCAATCATGCATTTGGATGCATAAGGAATGGTAATGAACATAGGAGACCTTATCGAGACCCTGTACGGGTTCTTTCCCCTACCGTCTCCTCCGCCTGCGATGTAGAACATTGATTCACCGCGGCTATCCTCGAAATGATGGTAACCGCTTGTTCCTTCTGGTGCCCTGCTCGGGGCTTTCGCCAATAGCTTAGGATCTCCAGGTTCGTGATATGTGTCGGATCCTCCTGGCATTTTATCCAGAGCTTGCAATGTGAGTAGAGCGCTAATCCTCATTTCCTCGACTCTGACTCTGTATCTGTCATAGCAATCCGCCCCCTTGATTGATGATCTCTCAACTGGAGGCTCCCAATCTAGTTCACTGTAGACAGAGTAGGGATGTGCCCATCTTACATCGTAGTTGACGCCTGCTGCCCTCAAATTGGGGCCCGAAACACCCTCGTTCACCATCTCCTCGGCCTTGGCATATCCCACTCCTTGGGTTCTGACCAAGAAAACTGTACTTTCATCGTATAACGCCTCATACTCTTGGATTCTTTGCAAGAATAGCTCGAGTTTGGATCTCGCCCTCTGGGCGAAGCCATGAGGCAGATCTCTCTTGACTCCGCCTATTCTGGGGAAGTTGTAATGCATCCTAGATCCACCCAGCTCCTGGAGTAAATCCATCATCATCTCCCTCTCCCTCAGACACCAGACCAATACTGAGAGGTTTCCCGTATCCGGCCCATAGGCCCCCAGCCACATCAAGTGGGATGCTATTCTCTGCAACTCTACAGCGATTAGCCTGATGTATTCAGCTCTCTCTGGCACCTCGACTCCCAACAAATCCTCTGCGGCGTAGATGTAAGAGTGAGACCATGTATTTGCGCTTGCATAGCAAAGTCTGTCACAATACGTGGTTATCTGTGTGAAATCTCTTGATTCACAAATTTTCTCAACGCCCCTGTGGATATACCCAAGATCGGGGACCGTGTCCACGACGGTTTCCCCATCCACCTTAATTTTCAATGTCCACAGTCCATGTGTCATTGGGTGCTGAGGCCCCATTGAAATCCACATTTCTGCCATTTTATCACCTACTTTACCTTACCAACATCATCTGGCTTTCGAGAGAACCCTTGTGCATCGTCGTACATTTCCTCAAATCCATGATATCGGAGATTGTGTTGTTTCTGCAGGGGATGGTATCCAGTTGGAGTCTCGTGGGGCTGTAGTACCCTTCTCATCCCCTCGTGGCCTTCGAAGTCAATACCCACTAAATCCCACGTTTCTTTTTCATTCCAGTCGGCGCCTGCCCACAAGTCTTGGATACTTGGAACAGAGGGCGTCCTAGTCTCGGGAATTGCTATTGTAACCTCAATCTCGAGAGGGATTTGCTTGCCTTTTACAGAGGTCGGGTCGGTGATTACTGGTTGTTGAACTCCGTCAATCTCAGGAGGATTCTTGACTCCTGTTCTGAGAAAATGGTAGACTACCTCCCATTTCTTCTCTGTGGGTCCATCAGGCCAGTGAATACCAGTAATCATCGAGCAATAGTCGACTTCGTGAGTCTTGTATAACTTCTCGGCTAGACCTCTCCAATTTGCTGGGTCGCATTTTACGGAAATGGTCCACCTTGACCTAGTCCCACTGGACCTCTCCACTACCTCAGCCTCGGAGCCCTTTATCCTGCTGATTGCTGAGGCTGTTTTCTCAGCTGCGTCCTTCTGGGTAGAGGAAGGGACTACTCGGGACATTTTATCAGAGGTCTCCTGTGATTAGTGGCCTTTGGGTGATTGGGCGATCACTACTCGGACTAGCTCCGATCCTGATGATTTTCTGCCTTAGTTTGTCAAATCCATCAATCAGAGCCTCGGGCCTTGGAGGGCAACCTGGGATGTAGACATCTACTGGGATTACAGTATCAACACCCTCCAGTATGTTGTACGACTGAAAGTATGGGCCACCAGAAATTGCGCACTCTCCCATCGCAATACACCACTTCGGCTCTGGCATCTGTTCCCAAAGCCTGACTATCGGATCGGCGAACTTCTTGCTTATCGGACCATTTACCAGAAGAACGTCACACTGCCTAGGACTTGATCTGAAGAATACTCCAAATCTCTCTGCATCGAAGCGACTGGCTCCAGCGGCTGCCATCTCCAGAGCACAGCATTTTATCCCGAGGTGAAGCGGGAAGAGGGACTTTCTTTGACCCCAATTGAATATTCTCCCAGCTAGGACTCCAATTATGTCTTTGATTCTACTTGCCTTTAACGCTTCATCTGTAATGTCACCGACCGTGTCTATCAACATCCTACTGTTGAAAACAGCGTAATTCTGATCCTCATCTGCCATTGGAGCCACCTCAGATGTAGATTCTTCCTCTCTTTCGGAACACGTGCCAAACGCCGGCCCCCATTAGGATAATGAAAACAGTGAGTGTCCCCAGTGAACTGTAGATTGATATCGCTCCGTCTTGGATAACCAATACTCCACCGAATGCTAGGAACATGAAAGCGATATCAAATACGAGGAAAATAATAGCGTACCAATAGTACTGGAAATGGAAATTGATATGAGCATCTCCGATCGGATCGGCACCGCACTCATATGTGGATTCCCTCCTTACGTAGAGAGATTGATCTGTCTCATAGCCGGGAAGAAGCCAAGAACTCAATTTGTTGGGATCGTTCCCGGTTTTCCTAGGCCTCAGAAAGCCTGAGCCAACGAAGCTAATGACGGGGAAACCTATCCCAACGAGGGCCATGACAGCGACCGCAAGATAGGCCTCTGGAACTGTAGACATCACAAACACCCGCCGGTCCCGTAGGGACCGTTGACGTGGGCCACCTGAAATTCGGCAATAAGCCTATCCGGTGAAGACTCACCTATACACCTAAGACTCATCCTGTTCCAAGGCTCGGGCTATCCTCTTGTTTTCTGACCTGGAACGCATAAAAAGCACGATTACAAGCAACCCGCCAAATCCGGTTAGCCCATACACGAGGATATCCTGCATCTCTTTCGAGAGGTTTAGGAATGAGTCTGATGTTACCGAAGTCACGGTGAGCTCGACAGGCTGACCTGCCACGGGGATGCCCTCTGGTTGAGCGATAACAGTGAATCTGTAAGAATCGTCTTGCAACAGTTGGGATGGTGGCGTTGCCCTCACCTGTATCTCTCGGGTCTCTCCGGGGGAAAGCTTGAATTCGTCCTCAATAATATCTATTGTCCATCCTCTTAGAGACTCTCCAGAGATTATCTCAATGTCCTCGATGACATTGCCATTATTTGTCACAAACAACGAGAAAATGGCCTTTTCTGGATAGTTCACTGTTTGCTCGTCCTCGCCCTCCAATGTGAATATGATATCATGTATGGTCATTACTTGAATCATTACGTCCACCGAGGTGATCTGAGCCGCGTTTCTCTCCGAGGCTGCTGAAACCTTGATTATGCCTGATACTCCATTAGACACTCCCTCCATGACTTCCATCTGCACCTCTATGAGTATCCTACCATCTCTCGGAATTTGAATGGAATTGTCAATCTTGACTCCTTCTACAAAGATACTCCTGGTAACCGATGACTCAAGTCCTGTGATAGTTACCACTGCGGTGTCTCCTGCGGGGTAGTCTCCGGTATTATCTATCCAGAAATAGGTAGATAATGTCCCACCAGGAGGAAGTACTACATCCATCTGACTGGGATCCTCTCCTGGTGACTGGGGCGAGACGGCCATTCCGTAGTTATAGTTGGAAACGACTACTGTCACGGTGTGTTCGGAGGATTCGCTGGTGCCGAAGATTGCTATTCTGGCGAGGACACGTACCGAGTCAGCATCTTCCTCCCCTTCCACCAAGACATCTAGATATACCTGAGTTGACTGACCCGGATCTAAGGCTAATTGTGTGATAGAGTTACCATCAGAGTCCGAAAATGATGATTGCCACATTGGGCTTCCGCATCCAGTTTGATCCCCGGGATCACAAGCTTGGAGTCTAAATGTGTCTCTGATATTACCCTCGTTAGTTATTACGAGCGGGAACTTGACGATTTGGTCGGACCTCCCTGTCTGTTGGTCAGAGATCATGTTTGTTGAGACTTCATGTCTGGGCGCAACTGATACTGTTAGATCCTTGGAATCATATGGAGTTGATCCTCCTCCTCTTCCGATTGTGAATGAGATAACGGCATCTGATTCAGCACTGGCGTCTTCAGGAACGAATACATCTACCCCTACGGTCTCCTTATTATTGGACGACTGAGAGCTCCCTAGGGTTACCGATGACTTCGAGAATGAAACCTGCCAACCAGGAGGGACCCCTGACGTTCCCAAAGCCATGGTTTCCTGACCATTGCCTTGATTTGTAATCTGGATTGAGAGAGTTCCTGAGGTTCCGGGCTCTACATTTGAAAGAGTCGACTTGCTCAGCGCCATAGAAGCGCCAAATTCCTGTCCGACGGTCACGGTGAGTATCTTCTCACAGCCAATCTCAGAGCCGGCCCTTCCCTGTATTCCTATGGCGACTTGGGTTCCAGCTTCAAGAGAGTCATCGGGTGTCACATCGAAGGTGAAAGTATGGGCATCATCTGAGGAACCTGGCTCTGTTAGCAGTTTACTCCGAGGGCTATCAAACTCTACCCAGCCTGAAATATCTTCACCATCTACAGATTGAGCATTTGCAGTGACTGTCCATTCTGTGTTTCCGATGTTCTCGACTTCAATGGAGTTTGATGCCTGTTCTCCCGGATCAAGATTATGCGAGCTGTACTGTAGAGAAGCATCGCATTCCTTTATTTCAGGGACATTGAGGCTGAGGGTCAGGTTATCTTCAGCTTGGTCGGCGGCATTCGGATCGTTAGTGACTGTTGCCTTTAGTATGAAACAATGTGAGCCTGCATCGGTTTCCGCGCCATTTGGCATATCAATCGTGACAGTAACTTCTTGCTGATCCTCTGGCTCAAGTTGAAGCACTGACGGATCAACAGTTGCTGATAATTCATCAGACTCACAGTCACTGTCAGACGTCATCTCAAGTTGTACATTCGCCTGTTGTTCCCCGTTGTTCTCAACGTCAACATCCCAAGTGACATCGTTATCCTCTCCGTCATAGTTCTTGGTTGTTGATTCGTCTGTTGAAAGGCTGACCGAGTAAAGACCGCCTCCATCACCTGCAGTAGTGACCACGGTTACATCTGCATTTGATGGGGTTCCTGGAGCCCCCCCGGATACCTGGCCCTGCGCATTTACCGTTGTCTCACATTCACCGCTGGCCTGCTCAGTTACGGCGACAGTCAATGTTACCTGCTCAGAGGACTGGGCCCCGACTTGGACGAAGGTCGTCTCTAAGGTAGATGTGAATCCGTTACAATCATTGCCTTGCTGTGTGCTCAAGGACACGGCGGCGTCGTCATCCCCTGTATTTCTCACCAAAATGGTGTATTCCGCAGCCTCATCTGGAGAAGCCTCTGCAGATGAGGGGTTAGCTGACAGGGAAATGTCCACATCTGCTGAAACAATGGTTGCAGACATGCTAAGGAGCATAATCACGATAAGGACCGTCAGGGGACTCTTGCTGTCCATCGCATTTCGGATACTGCCGGCCCTCTAAGGCCTTCGCACCCATTGCTCACTCTAGGACCAGTTATCAAGCCTCAACTAGTTCTTCGACATCGGCATCGCAATGCAGGCATCGGCCAATTGAAACAATGTCACACCCAGAGATCTGGTTGGCCTTGTGATACCTGGCCCCGCAAACCGAGCATGCCCATGCATCACCCACAATGACATCGGTGCTACATATCCAACAGGGAATTCCACTACTGGTTAATTCGTCGGTTTGCAGAGCTGTCCTCTTTCTGGTAGTTGACCTGCTCCTGATTATGCTTGATGGGTTTCCATTGGTCTTAACATAAACAAATGTACCCAATCCGGATAGTACAGCAATAAGCAAAGTACCCAGAATTAAGGGTAGGTATGATCCCAGATTTGAGTCACTCCCGAGTGACGGCATTACATCTACCTGTATTTCAAAGGCAGACCCCTCCACATTTTCAGCATTGATTAGATTTATGGAAATCGTGGCGTCTTGGTCTCCGGGTGTGAATTCCAGAATCATTCCCCGTGATTCCCCAGGTGCAAGTACGACTCTCACTCCATCAGTAGTCCTGGCGTCCCATGAGTCGGGGGCATCTACATCAAAAGTATGTGAAATATCCGAGTTTCCGGTATTAGTGACATCGATTCTGTATGTTGATTTATAGCCCTCATGGGCAATGGGCTCCGAGTTTAGTGTCCATGATAATCTCGGAGATTCTTCAACCAAGAGAGACTTAGTGTCGCTAATTTCAATACCATCACCTTCCATTATTAGTGAGATTGTTGGTTCAGTTCCGGCTGGTTCATCATCTGGAATGACTACGAGGCACTCTACAATATCTGATTCTCCCGGTGCAAGAGATGAAGGAGATTTGCAATCATATGACCAATCTTGTGCTGGAAGTTGCATCGTTGTTGTCGGCCTCCATACTCCAGCTCCCTCATTCCAGACCATCCAGTGTAAATCAAATCCAGGGTCACCAACGGGATGTTCTCCCACTCCCAAGATTTCGTCGGAGGAAGATCCATCTGGGAGGTATATTTGATGGAAGGAAATCCTTGGAGAGGCTGCCGATAGGACCTCTATTGTCGTGTTCCAGTCAATCTTGAAACCATCTGGAGTTGCCATACGAATTTGAATCAGACCACCGGTAGCTAGTCCATTTCCTTGTAGTATTATTGCCCAATTTACAGATTGTCCTGCTGGCACCGTCAGAGGATCTATTTCAACAACGTTCCAGCCACCGGGAGATGCCATGAGGTATGGAGTCAGGTCCCAGTCTCTATTTCCTGAATTCTGAATTGAGAACTCAATCTCCAAGAGCGCATCTGGGGCGATTTCTGAAATTACTCCTCCTGATTGTGGGGACAGAGAGAAGTCGTCAACTGGTCCCACTATCAAGAATATATCTTGAGTCCAAGAAATGGGGCTGACTCTGGAGTGTACAATTATCGCCGCTTCGAAAGTGGTACCCTCCGGTATCATCGCGCCCGGCGGGTTAATTGTGATGTCTATTGTCTTGCTTGATTGCTTTTGCAGAGTCCCTGTAGAACCATGGGAAGAGCCTTCGAATGCACCTATTGAGTCAAGCCCTAGATGCCATCCAGCGGGAGACACCAATTCTACGTCATAGGACTGGGCGCCGTTTCCCTCATTCAGGATAGTGATCTGAGTGTTTGTAGCCTCAAAGGGGCTGACGAGAATCTGTTCGTTCAGTAATTGGACGTTCGCACCAGAGAGCACAGGGACCTCAAAGTAGAGTAATGTCTCCGACAGGATATCATTCTCAACGTCGTAGCCAGAGAGTGTCATCGAGTAGATTCCTGGTGGAGGAGGTGCCGGGTGAACCATCGTCATACCAACAGATACTTCCTCAGTGGGCATCAGATTGAATGTGTTTGAGGTAAATGATTGGAACCATCCGAACTGTGTTCCATCCTGCACTCTGGTCGGTTCAGATACCGAGATAGTGGCGTTGGTCTCAAAGAGAGCAGTGTTTGTGAGAGTTAGGTCCCAGGTTGAAGTTGTAGTAGACGCATCCACTAGAGTGACGGTGTCCTCAACAGCGGAAACCCTGACCCCTGGAGCGCTTACAATGACTATTTCACCGAAGTAGTTGTTTGATTCCGACATCTCATCGAATTGATTGTTTGGATCTATGAAGAATTCGAATGACGTGTCTCCCTCGGAATCAGGGGTCCATGACCAAACTAAATCATCGGTCTCCCCGGGGGGGAGTGAGATTAATTGTTCACCGAGGAGAGCTGAGTTAACTCTGGCCATCACTGGAAAATCAATTGCGGAGCCTGCTCCGAGATTCTTCACCGAGACCGTTACCTGAACTTCTTCACCCACTTGGGGTATTGGAGTGGAAACAATCATTGAATCCGGAACGAATGTAGGGTCCGGGCTTAGATCGTTAACATTGTGCCCCCTTACAGCAATAGAGAATGGTTGCCATGTGCGAGAACCGCCATGTTGCGAGTCCTTTACTCTGATTGTCCATATTCCCTGGGCGGTGCTGTCCAATGCGACAACCTCGACGTTGTTGACAGAGTCTTTACTGCCTCCTTGGGTGGATCTGCCGTTAGTGAATACGTTGCCCTTGTAGGTGGTACCATCGGGAGAGATTACCTCTAAGTCCAGATCGTTCCTCAATTGAACGGTAGAGCTGGAAGAACCTGGATAATCGGACCAGGTTAGCACTGCCTTGAACTCATTGCCGGGCGAATTTACATCAAAGGTGTACTCAACTACCTCGCCACTCCTGATTCTAGATCGGTCATCAACGAAGATCCCCACTTCCCCCTCTGGTATTAGGGACTGAACCAAATCTATCCTTCCCCATCCTTCATCGTCGTTCGGGATATCTCTGGCCCCCATATCCTTGGCTCCAAGGATCAGAAGAGCCTTTACCAATGATCCCTGAGGGGCCTGTCTCCCAATCACTTCGGTTAGGTACTCTCTGACTAGGGCTGAAGAACCAGCTGCGGCTGGTGTGGCCATCGAGGTTCCACTATATTCCGTATACCAAGTGTTAGACCACGACCCTCCAGCGGAGCTGGCTTCCTGTGCTTTACATGAGCGCACGTAATCCCCGGGAGCAACTAGATCAGGTTTTATTCGGCCATCATCGGTGGGCCCCCTACTGCTCCAGTAGTACATCTCGTCTGGTGCGCCGCTGTATCTGTTCTTGTGACCGCCAACAGTGATAACATTCTTTGCAGTTCCCGGAGAAGATACTCCATCGTCCCTTTCATTGCCAGCCGCAAATAGTACTGTCATACCGTCGTAAGACCAATACTGATCCCAAGTGGATGTTCTATCGTCGGCATCTTCTGATTGTGTAGAGTAGCCCCCAAAACCACTTTGAGAACCCCAACTATTGGTATGGATCCTGGCTCCAGCGTTATATGCAGAATTTAGCATAGAGTTGATCCCATAGCTATAGAGAGCTCCTGAATCATCATCCTCCATTGCCTGAAAGTACAATTCAGCCTCTGGTGCAACCCCTTGGTATCCACCATTGCTCCTAAATCCTGATCCAAGAACTGTACACGCAACGTGCGTCCCATGACCATCACTTGGATCAGCGGTTGATGAGTCCCCGGGGGTCACGGAAGTTACCCCTGCTAGCCTTCCAGTGAAGTCTCCGTGGTCTCCATCGAGTCCCGAATCGCCCACTGCGACGATCTGACCACTACCATTTAGGCCTGTTATGAATGCGTTCTCTACCGTGTTTATTCCCATGTTTATTCTTGCCTGGTCGTTGTGCAGAGTAAGGATTGGAAGAGGCGAGATATAAGATACAGATGAATGTGCTACTATGCGTGAGATATTGGCGAAGTTTGTCGATCCCCAAATTACTCCTGGTTCCGGAGACCAAGGCTCTGTGAGATAGCCCATAACGGCTTCAATGGAGTCCTGTAGTCCTAATCCTGGATTTTTCAGGCGGGACATGTCATCTCCCTTCCACCCGATAACCTCGACCATCAGTTCTTGGGACTGAGTGGGGAACCTTAGTGATGGATGAATTAAGAGTCCACTCGGAACCGCATGTACGGAGGTAATTGACTCTAGTGACTCCAGTTCCGTGAGAGCATTCTCAGTTCCTTGCACCAAGAAACCTGAGGGAGGGATTGTAGAACGGATGCTTATGTCCCCCAACTGGAGTACATCCATTCTCGAGTCCCAAAGTCCTGTATTTCCGTCAATCAGTGCAACTGCCAGATCTACTCTTGGGATTGAGAGAGACTCGTCCATGAATTCACTTGGAATCAAACCATTTTGTGTGTACGTTCCTATTGTGGAATGTGCGAGAACCTGCCGAGTTTCTTCTGAGCCCTGTGAAACGGATGGTGTCCCTAAATCCCTTATACTCCGTGGATCGGGGGAAATTTCTATCCTCTCGTAATTGATCTCTAAACCCGAAAGTGTCGGCTCCTTGGAGGAGCTATCTCCACCCATAGCAGGAAGATACGACAGGAGGAGCACGGCTAGTACCACGACTACGGCTCGCTTTGTCATCAGAACTCCCCGTGACAGGAGTATTTTGAGCGTATGGGTCTCCTGAACGATTTACTAAAGAATCTTCAATGGAGCCCTTAGAGTGAATAGTTCTAGAGTCCAAGTCCCCACTTCCATGGTAGTCTTCTCATATACTGGGCCTCTGTAGTTATCATAACTCAAGATTATTTCTATAGTGTAGTTCTCCCAAACCGACTCTCCGTTAACTATCATTTCAAGCTCATCTCCCGCAACAGACTTGTGAGCTGAGATCAAATCTGACTCGAAATGTATCCTTTGGATCTCAATATCATCATCATCGATGAAGACTATGTCCAAGGAGACTGAGTCTATGGATCTGCTTCCCTGATTGTTTATCTCTGCTAGAACTATGTGACTCGAGCCACTCTGCTTGTAAATCACGTCTACTGAAACTCTATCATACGGAACAAGCCAGACCAAGGCCAAAACAGAGGCTGAGAGTACCAAGAGTGCAGATATAGATGCAAAGACTACCCTGAACGGCGATATATGACTGATTTTTTCCTCTATGATTTCCAAGGCCTCATGTGCGGTTTTTTCCTCGGGCGTCTCTTCAGGCTCTCTGGATAGCCTAATTCTCTCTAACAGACCCATCAGCTACCCCCCAGGAATGTGGCTATCAGCGTCATTATGCCTGAAGATACCGGTTCAACGACCATGATGTGCTGAGTGTCACCTTCGAAGCCAGGAATAATGTTCAGAATGGAAAGATCGGATGCCATGCCGTTAACACCTATCGTTGTTGCAGTAGGAATTCCCGATGTTGTCTGTGCATCTAGAAGAACCCCCCTAAGATCAAACTCTTGTCCAGCTACCTCAGCTGATGCCCTTGCTGAAATGATTATCTTACCTCCTTGGACGTCCGAAAGCTCGATTACCGGGTAACCTGGAAGTGTCGAAGAAATTCTTCCAAATTCGTGAATATGTATGGTGGCACTCTTCAAGTCCTCTCCCAATGCTTCCATTTCCTCCATTGTTACAGGAGGAGTTGTCGGGATATTACTAGACCGGATGTATATCTTGTCGACCCCGTCTCCCCCTGATCGAACATTCAAACCAAATCTATCAGCGGGTTTGATTATCAGGCTATCAGTCATTCCTTCTGCTAACAATATGATGTCTCCCTTGGTATTAATTGACTTACCAAAGGCCTCGATGTACAGGGACATCCCCTCGCCAGATGCACGATAATCCAATGTGGGAATCCCCTGGAACGCTAGACTCTCCCTTATGTCGAAATCTGTATCGGGCTCCGTGGTGAGGTTAATCGATCCTGGGACATCTGTGAGGAAAATTGTGGCTGGCCACCAAGCGGAGTCCATCCATTGCATCTGTTGCATCATAATGGAGCTGATTCCTACGCCGTTATCTTTGAGGTACTGGTCTGGAACTGTCATGTCTATCGATACAGCGGTTCCAAGAGATGCGGTGATATCTACAACCTCTGGAATCTCATCAATCATTATCTCGGTTCTACTGCCAGCGTCTCTGTTGATCAGTAAGATATGTGCCCATTCCAAGGGGTTGGTCATTGAATATCTTGCAGATGTGGATACCTCTGTTATACCTGCAACGTTTTCAAACTCGAATGTCGAGTCAATCAGCATCCCCGTTGGGACGCCGACTTGTAGACCATTCAATGTCATTAGGAGATCTTGACCGTTTATGCCCATAGCTTGAATCATAATCTCGCTATGTGCGGGAACCCATCCATCGAGTGCTAACATGACTGCCCAGTCTTGTGAGTCTCCTTCTACAGATCTGGAGACTGCCATATCGACCACCGGAGGAAGGTCAGGAATCCAGGTTCTGAGATGGAAGCCATCTGAAATTCCAGACGGAGAAGCGACAAATGAAACGCCATGTACCCAGGGTGGCGTTTCCAAGGACACATCACCGTGACTTGCCTCAACCACAAGATCGAACGGTGCATTTGCCTCTAACTGCATACCGAATGAGAAATTTTCATTTGACTCCCCGGAGCCTGATCCTGTAGAAATATCAGTTGTGATCCCGGAAAGAACAGCATTTACCGATCTTCCTAGATCGGCGAATCCTCCTAGGAAGAATGCGAGTCCTGAAAGGCCTTGTGTCGTGTTTAGCTCAGGAATGTCGAGAGCTTGTCCTGATTCAGAGCTTGTTGGAACTTCTACAGATACCGATGACGGTAGCGGATCAATTATTGCGACAGCTGTCAAGAGGTCCTCATTCATGGTTGGAGCGTGATCCACACTGAAGCTCATGGGCCTGTCACCTGAAGCAGATAATGACGCCTTTCCCCTGCCATCTGGGCCAAATACCCCCTCAGAGACAGGAGGTATCCAGCTGACCTCAGAAATACCGGAGATTCTAGATGAGATGGCAGAGGTTCCGTCATTCGGGTTGTGATGAAACATGAAGTGATCTCCAGACATCGTTTCAGGAACCTGTGAGTCTGTAATCTGAGCCTCTATTATGCCTATGGATGTGCCCGTGCTCCAGCTTGAATAGGATCCAAAAAGAGCTGTGAACTCGCTTGGGAAGTCGGTAATCTCTACAGCTTGCCTTTGTTCCAAATCCTCTCCGGTGTAGATTATTTTGTCGATTCCATCTGATGATGTGTAGACTGCTGTTTCGTCATCGACGTAAACCCTGATATCATCCGGAATATCTGAGACATACAGAGACTGGAATGAAGACTCTGAAATCGTTCTTGGCTCGTGATCCAAGTACGTGAAATTGAATGGCATGGACGATGATGTGTTTATCGATATCGCTAATTGATCGAGGATATCATCATCATCCACAGAAAGGGCTGACAGCCCGCTGAATCCTACGCTGGCAGCTACGGGTACCAAGGGGTCTACCAATGTTCCATCCCTGCTCAAAACCTGGGTTAGTGACCTATCTTTCGCCAAGACCAAATGGTCGCCTTGGAGTATCGGATAAGGACTTGAACCTATTTGTAATCCGATTCTCCCGATGGATAACTCGTTTCTTAGGGCACCCCAGTTGTCGTGCATTATCAGATTAAATTCCCTGCCCTGCAAATCTCCGGTCGGACCGACGCTACCGGTGATTGCTTCCACGACAGTCGCTGGAATGCCGTTAAGTACGCCCCCAACGTCTAGGTAAAGGTCGACTAAATCCATGATTAATGAGTCTAGTATACGAGAGACGAAATCTAGGTTATCAGAGTCATCCAAGCTTGTGTCATCGTCATCTTCGCCACTCACATCGAAGGAACCGTATAGCACTAGAGCGGTTGGTATTGATTGTATGGAGATGCTGACTTTCCTATGATCAGATGCTTCTCCTCCTCTCTCAAACCATGACTCATAGTCGATTGATTCCAAGGGCTGGGCTGACCTCAGTAATATCATACTAATTGGCGGGTATGCTGGATTCACTGGGAGGGTCGGATCATCCTCGTTCGGACTAGTGTCTCTTGAGAAATTCTTGATTCCTAATATCAGACCAAGTCTGCTAGGCTTACCTCCGGGTAACTCTGGCTCGTCTGATGAGCCTAGCATTCTGAAGACCCTTGTTATCTCTCCTTGGGACATTGATCCTTCCGGCATTCCCCTGAGCCAACCGAGTGAATTTGTAGTGTTTCCATATTCACCCTCATTCTCACCTAATGGGGTTCCAGACCTATCTTCATGGAAATGAATATGCAAGTCGGATCTTCTATCAGCAAAATACTCCACGGTTGTGAGGCTCCTGTCTCCCTCTATTCCGCCCGCTGTTGGTATAGTGCTGTCCGTTCTGATGACCAATTCCAAATCGCCGGGTATCATCTCCGAAACCCCGTTGGGCTTGACATCAAGGCTGATGTATGCTAATTCCCACAATTCCCTGTCTCCATCTGAAGGAGGCGCGAATCTCCCATAACCAAGACCCACCGATATCCCACAGTCAATCTCACTTGGGGGCAGGAATAGAAGTTGATCTGGGCTGTACCTGTCTGGGCATGAGTCCATGTCACTGGAGTCTAGAGATATCGAGTAGGGTGCGGAAATGCCTATCAGGGTTAGTCCCGAACCATCAAAGTTTGATCCGAATATGTTCACCAATGCAGATATAAGGTCCTGTAATACAGCACTAGCATTGAAGAATACTCTCTCTATGCCGATATCCAGAGAAAAGTCTTGTGGCATTGTTGAGAATTTTGAGTCGACGACCCAAACATAACTCTCTCCGTCCCCGAGTGCGAGTACTGAGTCTGGGCTAGAGTAGGCGAAAGGCTTGATCAGAGAAACCTGCAAGGAGTCCATTTCATCCCATACAGAATCTGTTTGACTTCCATCAAGAACGTCTACCTTGTATGATACCGATGGCTGTATCCACAACGTTCCAGTGTCAATATCTATGTTGTTAAGTCCAAAATTTCCTAGAGATATACTGAGCCCTACCTGGATATCATTATCTCCATCATCGTCGATATCTACGGCGTGGCTCAGAGGGTCAGTTTGAGGGTTTATTAGAGAAAGGAAGTTAGTCGTGAAAGTCACAACATTAGTGCCTGTGACTACATTTCCTTCTTGGTCTATGTATTGTGTCAATATGACATAATCTGTTATGTTTACCAATGTCTGCCAGACATTGTCCACATTCACGGAATCTTCCTCGCCGGTTATCAGTCTGTACGGGAGGGGATGTTCGGGACCTGGAGGTAGAGTCTCGGCAAACGATGAGCCTTCCAAGGATTCTCCAATGGTTGATAACGGGTCCGATTGCCCACTTAGGGAGATTCCGTCTCTGACACCCTGGACGGTCGGACCAGCAATCTGCCCGACTGAGTTAGAATCCAAAACTGCTTGACGCTCTCCCATAACATCAGAGAGTCTGTCCAAGATCTCGAAGTCCTGTGATTCTATCCTTGCCTCCGCCTCGGCTTGCTGGATCGGGTAGAAAAGTGGGATAAGCATCAGAAGAACCAGGACCAATGCTCTGTTGCTTGAAACATTGGGGGCTCCATGTAGAACACGTACACCACTCTTGTTCATGTACTCACCTCTAAGAGGTGCGCTAAAGGGTATTGCCCTTCCTGATTAAAATAAATATACTCATTGAGACCGTTTTGGAGTGGTCATTCTACCTCTATGATCTCTATTGATCCGCAATGGGGGCAAGCTGTCTTCGCTCTGTCCAATCCATCTGGTAAATCTACTTCGAACATCTTATCGCACTTGGAACAATTCTTCCTGACTGTTCTGCTTTCTTCTGGTTTTTGGGTCTCTTTTTGGACGTAATCTTGTGATTGGGTGGATTGCTCTGGACCATGCTCTGCCTCAACCCCTTCTCGAATTTGCGATTCCTCTGGGAATGAGTATTCCACAACGCTTTCCTGAATCTGAGGTTGAGTGTCATCTTCGTCTTCGAATGCACTGAGGAGATCGGCGGCAAGGCTGTCGGAGGGCTCTGATGGGGATGGCTGTGAAAGTAGATCCGAAAATTCTTCCTCGCTGATTTGTAGTGGGATGGCCTCTGACTCTGGAGGAGAGGCTCCCGACATGCCACTTGCAATATCCCCGATAGCCATTGGTTGCGTGTTTGATAGAGTCCCGCTGGAGCCTCCCCACATGGCTTTCTGCTCCTCGGCTGAGGGCTCCCTAGAAGCAGTGCGGTCTTCCTCCGCTTCACTTTCAGACTCGGCGAGCAACGCGACCATTCTCCTGTTCGAGGCAACTCTCAAATAGGCGAAGAAAGAGAATACTAGGAGAAGTAATATTGCCCCTAGGGCCATTAAAAGGTCGTTTAGTCCGATTTCATTTCCACTTTCAGCGTCGGTGACTGTAACTAGTATTTCTGCGTCTGAAACCAGACCCTCGTCGTTCTGGACCCTGCAGATTACCCGGTATACTCCTGACTCTGAGAAAGTGTGCTGCACCGTCGGTCCGACAGCATCCTCATCGTTGTCCACAGTTCCGTCTCCATCGGTATCTATCTGGGCATTAAAATCCCATGAGTAGTACAGACTTTCCGACTCTTGGTCCTCGAAAGGTACTGCAAGAGTAGTTGATTGTCCTTGGACAGACCTCAGGGTGTTGTCAAACATTCCTGGGACCGGGGGGGTGGAATCGAATAGTTGGATGGAGGCGGTGTCTTCCGAAGACATCCCTGAGAGATCCGTTACTCTGAGGGTGATTATGTGGATACCGGATTCAGCATCAGATGGGAATGTGTATGCGAACGTGCGTGCAGATTCAAAATCATCTTCAAAGGTAGACTGGACAGCACCATCCAGTAGCCACTCGACCATTGAAACACCCCAGTTATCACTGAAGGTCGAATCGATTACTATGTTCTCGTTGAATGATCTTTCAAGAATTCCATCAACTGAAATGTCTACTTCAGGAGGTGACATATCCTCAATCGATATGTCTTCGTATACACTAGTACTCCTTCCGTCGATCCCAAGGACTGATAGTCTGATTGTCAGATTAGTCGGCTGTGGCCAGCTGATATTGAAGGCCTTTGCAGTACTGTCGTCAAATCCGTCCCCATCGGTATCCCATGAGTATCCTGATTCGGGAATTTGATTGGAGAGATTAGGGGTTTCTGATGCATCAAGAGTGATTTCAGAGCTGACATCGACGATTCCGGAGGATGGTATACCGGACACTTTCGGATCCATTATCGGAGTCAGGGAGAGGACGACCGTGGATGCAATTGGGAGTGTTCCTGCACCTCCTCCCGATGGCCCAGGCTTATTATCCACGACGAGGTAGAGTTCCTTTCCCTCCAAAGATTCTGGAACTGTCCAAACTAGGTCCCTGCTTGATGTTACGAGAAGCAGATCGGTCCCTTGGACTCGGGCCGCCGCTGTTCCTCCCCCATTGTACATTTCTAACTGATCCTCATCCATAAGAAAAACATCAGGGGCTCCCTGCATGGTGCTCACATCTATCCTTACCTGAGTCCCTTTGTCCATCGAGAAGGGACCGTAGAGGGTGGAGCTCTGGCCGGATTCCAATCGAACAATGGTGTCTACTAGAGTGAACGGTTCAGGGATTACAGTTGAGATATCCAGAGTCACTGAAGCTGGGTCTCCTCCTTGGTCGCCTGACCCGGAATCTTGTGGATGTGCAAGGTTGTCTACTACCATATACCACCTTGTGGGGTCTCTGTCAGATGGAACAGTCCAATGCCATTCCCCTGAACCATTGAAAGCCTCGAAAACTGAGTCACTTTCCCAGACCGAGTCGCTCCTGTATGACTGCTCATTCTGATAGACGGTTATTGCGTTTGAAGAGAACAATAGTATGTCTATTTCCGAATCTGTAGAGATATCGAAGGAAATGGTCTCACCCTGTTGAAGCACTCCGAGATCTACCCTGACGCAGGACTGATCCTGAACCTCCCAACTCGCCGGCATCATTTCCATATCTGCTCCAGCACATATTACGACCCCCTTGGAGGCGTCGGCGTGTGCAAGCGGCAAGTAAGTAGCCATCAAGAGGGTGGCAAGGGCCAATATCGTGGTTGCACGCACGGATTTGGGTCATCGTTCCCCTTTTGAATCATATTGACCATACGCTCACTCATGAGTCAAAGGTTCTTGGGAAGAGGCGTTGGTGGAAACCATCTCAGCAAAACAACATCACCTACCGACCTGACCCATTTCCAGGGTATTGCAAGGTGGGTTCGTCCCTCTACCAAGTCTGCAGGAGGATCTGAGACGAATATGTGGGTACATGACCAGTCATCCGTGTTGACGAAGGAGTCGTATACAGTCCCTAGCAGTCTACCATTAGGAAGAATTACTGGGAGACCTCTAATCTCCGATGCGTGTAGGTCAGCCATCAATCCATGGGATAGCTCACATGGCATCAATATGACGGAGAACCGTCTCACTTTCCACGGTTCTTATTGGCCTTGAGGCTCGGGCGGAGCTTCTCAGCGCCCTTGCCCTTGTTCAGCAGTCCTCGCCCTCTCTTTCCAGAGCTGGTCTTTCCTCTGAATGCACGTCCTGAATGGCTGTTTCCTTCCGATACCCACGAGAGCTCATTATCCGAGATAATGGCCGGATGGGACGGATCCAAGAGTATTACCTCGTAGAACTTGTTCTTACCATCCTCGCCAACCCAGTAAGAATTCAGGACCTCAAGATTGGGATATCTCCTGCTGACCCTCTCTTCGGCGATCCTCTGAACTGACTTGGCCATGGTAATTTTCTTTATTCCAGACTTCGATGGCTTCCTCTTCATGTGTATCTTACCTTTCCTAAGTCCACCACGCCTGACTCTGGTCCTGACCAATACCACTCCCTGCTTGGCCTTGTATCCAAGTCTTCGGGCGGCATCGATCCTAGTGGGCTTATGGATTCGCTGGAAAACAGGGTCCTTCCTCCAAGAGGCCATCCTGTCACGTCTGTGAAGCATTGGCATGCCTTCCTTAGGCTTCTTCCACGTTTCTCGGACGTACTTTGCGATGCCCATGTGATAACCTCCAGCAGCCCGCCGAGCAAAGTCCCCTTTATGAGCCTGCCCACATGTTACAAATATCTAAGAGGTAAGGAAATAGTATCACATTCGCCTCGTAGACGTTGTTCTTCCCTGTGTGATGGCGCTTCCTTGCGAGCTTGAATAGAGCGTCAAGGGGATTAGTGGTCCGCGCTCCCGGACTTGAACCGGGGACCCCCTGATGGCTGCCTACAACCATGTGTTTCCAGTCTACAGTCAGGTGCTCTAGCCAACTGAGCTAAGCGCGGCGCGTGCTTTCGTAGAGCT
>Ga0163109_10001148_pt1 | contig 21099 bp, 28 predicted proteins | sample CRUFie1St13metaG_FD_108704 | JGI IMG/M metagenome (GOLD analysis project Ga0163109, IMG submission 108704) | Marine microbial communities from the Costa Rica Dome - CRUD Field 142mm St13 metaG | ecosystem: Environmental > Aquatic > Marine > Oceanic > Photic zone | place: Costa Rica: the Eastern... | reverse complement strand
TGAATATATATCGCCTACATAGTTTCCGCCGATAATAAACAAAAATATTGCTAAACTTGAAATTAGTTTGATATACTTTTCAGGATTCATAATTTGATATAAATATACACACGATTTTTTTTAAAAAAAAATTGAAATGAACGCATTGTATCTACCATTATTAGATAACTGGTCTTAAAAATGTCATCTCTAAACACCCCTTTTGATGAACAAAATATTCAAGATTTATATGATTCTTTAGCTAATGGTTCATATAAATCAGTTGTCTTAGTTTTGGGAGCAGGAATTAGTGTTTCGGCTGGAATCCCCGATTTTAGGTCTCCGGGAGGATTGTTTGAAGCTGTTCAAGAACATTTTGGAAAAAAATTCCCAAAAGTCATGAAACAACCTGAACATTTATTGTCTCGTGAATTTTGCGAAAAAAATCCAACTGTTTGGGAAAACGAGGTAGTGCCAATGTTGCGTTCCTGGAAACTCGAAGACACCAAACCAACAATTACGCACAAAATGATTGGTTGGCTTCACAATCAGGGATGGTTGACTCGCGTGTACACACAAAATATTGATGGGTTGGAACTTCACCCTGACATTCTAGAGTTATCAAACAACTCTTCTCAATATTCAGAATCCATCATTCAAGCGCATGGTTCTATGAGAGATGGAACAGTGGTTCTTTACGGAGACAAACTTTCAGAAAGATTTTATCAAGCGTGTGAACAAGATTTTAACTCTCCCGAAAACCCTGTAGATCTAGTTATAGTAATGGGTACTTCTCTTCAAGTTGCTCCCTTTTGTTCTATCCCAAATCTTGTATCTGAAAATGCTACCAGAGTATTAGTAGACCCGCACCCAAATCGCGTGATTTCTTTAAATTCGTGGTCAACTACCACAAAATTGGCGGGTCGTAATGTTGCACTAGGTTCATTGTGGAAAAAGAGAAATTCTCCTTGGAAAAATGAACTTTTGATTGAATCCAAAAGCGATGATTTTGTAAGAAAATTCTTTGAAAGTCCGAGTGCTACCCAAAAAGGATGGGATTTACTATCTTGTCTAAACGTAGAACTTATTCAAGTAAAATCAAAAGGAAAAATGCAATTATGTGAAGTAGTTTCCAAAAATAATGATATAATTACAATTAAGCGCTGCATCGACGGAAAACAAATTCTAATATCTAAAAAATCATATGAAAAAGTAAAAATGAAATAGAATAAATATTTTCAAAAAATCCTAAAATAAAAAATGTGGTTTTCAAAAAATATTTTTTTTGATTTTTCATGGAATTTGAAAATGAAATCCCCCCCCCCCTCCCCTAAAATTTTCGAGTCACCATTTTGTTACTTTTTGTTACTTTTTTGATTTATGGTAACAATTATTATATTTTTATTTATAAAATATGTTACTGTTACAATAACAAAAAATCAATAAAATAAAAAAGTAACAAAAAAGTAACAAAAAAGTAACAAAAAGTAACAAAAAGTAACAAAAAAGTAACAAAAATGAATTTAAAAAAAAATATCTATAAAATATATATGAGTAAATATTTTTGTATTCACTGCAATTATGATGCGAAAGTGAAAGGAAATTATGATAAACATTTGAAAACAAAAAAACATCAAGCGGTCATAATCGAGTCACCCCAAAGTCACCATCGAGTCACCCCAAAGTCACCCCAAAGTCACCCCAAATTCACCCCAAAATCGCCCTTGTCATTTAAGCAAGAAAACGACACTGAATTTCGTTGTAAATATTGCAACCAAAAATTCAAATTTAAACAAGGAATGTATAGACATATAAAATATACGTGCAAGAAAAACAAAGATGAAGATTTTCAAGAACTTGCTCGTTTATTAAATGAAAAAAATAAACAACTTGCACTAAAAGAAAGTAAATTAGAAACTGAGATGAAAAAGATGCAAAAACAAATAGACAAATTAACAAACAAACTTCAAATTCAAAATATAAACAATGGAAGCGTAATTAATGGTAATGTCGTAAACAACAATAACACAATAAACATTCAGCTTTTAAACCATAACGATACAGACTATAGTCATTTGACCCCGAAAGATTATATTATGTGTATTAAGGATTGTAATCGTTGTGTAAAAACGTTGATAGAAAAGGTTCATTTCAATACAAATAAACCAGAGAACATGAACATTTATCTATCGAATATAAAAGGTAAGTATCTTATGGTCTATAAAGACAATGAATGGCAAATTCAAGATAAGAAATCGCAAATAGATGATATGTATGAATATAATGAATATATGTTGGAAAATTGGTATGACGAATATGTGCACAAACATCCAGGCATTGTTGAATCATTTAAAAAATATTTGAAAAACAGAGATTCAAACACACTATTGAATAACATAAAAGAGGAAATCCTTGTAATGTTATACAACAAACGAAAAATGATAATAGAAGATAGTAAATAATATATAATATATATAAAATGAATAAAGAAGAAATAATGCCAGCAAATAATATAATAGATAATCATATTTCAAAATTGGGATTTCTTTTCATATCATTTATAATAATTGCAAGTGGATATGTAACTCAGGTATTGCCGTGTCAAACCCAAAAGTTTTTAAAAAACAACATATATTCAAAACATATAATCGGTATATTGATTGTATTTTTATTTATAATGTTAGAGGGTGGTTGGTCATTTGATATGGAACAGCAAAATGAAGCAGATGTAGATTGGTCAAATGGTAATGTAATTGATTCATTAATATTTGGATTTTTGCTATATAGTATATTTTTATTATCAGCTAAAATGAAATTAGTGCCAAATATGATATTATATTTCTTGTTGTTTTTAATATATTTATTAAATACTCAAAGACTTTATTGGAAAAATCGTAAATTAATAAGTGAAGATAAAAATATAAGTTACATAAAAGGAATAAAAAGTGGATTGATAATAAGTGTGTTAGTATTTTTGTATGGTATTATTGATTATATGATTTATGAAAAATCTCAGTACAAAAAAAAATTTAGTATAATAAAATTTATTATAGGAAATAGTAAATGTGGTAATTCCTCCCCCCAAGATATTGATTGAAAATATAATTTCCATTAACATATAAAAGTGATAAAACTGCTAGATAAAACTCATAAAACTGCTAGGTTTAAATAATACTGGAATATTAGCAATGATAAAAACAAATAATTGATATAATAAGGCGAAGCAAATGATTGCTCCAATTGGTAAAAAGATGATAGTTAAAAGTGCAATAAAAAGTTGTGAAAATAAAGTTTCTAATTTTTTACCAAAGCCCTTCTTTTTTTTGACAGCTTTGTATATATCTCCGCCGATCATACCTTTCACCAATCCATCTACTAATTTACCTAATAGGCGATCAATTGCTTTACCTATATTGAACCCCTCGCGGCGTCTATGTGCAAGATAATAGTGAACCCCAAAAGTATTTAAAAAAATGATACATATCAAAGAAATAAAAATATAAGTATTTTTCATATTAATATACCTGAAGAAAAGTATTTTAATATGATGTCATTGACAAAATATTAATATTTGTTATTTACGTAATATATTTTTTAAAATAAAAATAAGATTTTATATTTATTTATTTAGTCCTCGTTGTTATTATCCTCTTGTCGGTTGTATGTTTTAGTTTTCTCCACTTCACACATAAGCATACCCCCAACCATTGGTGATGCAATTTTTGCCAACTTCACTTTATCTCCGTCCATCTTTTCAGGCTCGCCCACGACGAGTTCGCCCTGCTTGAGGTATCGGAAACCGTTATCAACTTGAATGTCGGTGTGGTGGACAAAATACTCGGTATGATCTTTGCCCTCAACAAATCCATAGCCCTTCTTCTTGCTAAACCACTTTACTTGATAAAGTTCAGTCATATTGTGTCTTGTTTATACATTACTATAGTGGCTACTATTTAAATAAATTTTTGATTTAATAAAAAGATAAGTTTAAAGAGAGATTCTCAATAATCTATCATACAATGATAAGAGCAATATTCTGTTTAATGCAATTGTCTATGTCATCAGGATATATTCAGATTTCGTCTTTGAAATCAAAAATATTTCATAAAATATTAGTAAATGATAAAATAAAAACTGATTTCAAAAAAATATCGTCGAATGATGCATATCAGCTGGCTTGTTTTTGGCATGATGAATTGATGGATACACTTTCTGAAAAAATTCGTGATACCCAAAATAGTGATGATCAAAATATTAATTTGTTATACAAGCCCTCGCCAAAACATATATTTGATAATAGTGTAAATTTAACAGACTTTAAATATAATATTATTAATGATAATGCTAAAAAGAATGAATATTATATCTGGAGACCCAAAGTTCAAATTTGTTTACCATCTTTGTATGGAATAAATGAATATAATGGTGATGAAGATATTTGTAATCCATTATTATATCCATCATTTAGAGAAACGATGTATTTGCTATCTATAGATTCAAAAAACAGAAAAAATGGTGCAACAATAAATAATATTGTAAAAAGTCCCTATTGGAATGAGCCAAAACATAACAGCTACAAAGTAATGCATTTTTCAGTTAAAAAATATTTTGTTAATTATTTGAAATACAAAAATTTGAAATATAAATAATATTTATTTATAAGAAGTATGAATAACTGTATAAAATGTTTTGATATTTTCGGAATATTCCGTGAAAAAAAAAAGTCTTTTTTGTTAGAAAAAGACGAATACAATGAATTATTATCAGATGATGAGTGTGGCATATGTTTAGATTTACTAAAAGGTTCTCCTTGCATAAAAACCGATGGTTGTAATCATATTTTTCATATATACTGTTACAAAAAGTATTTGAAACAAACAAAAATAAAAAAGGAATTGAGTTGTCCTTTTTGCGATTCAAACCAAGAAAATCTTAATATTTTTATTGTAGAAACATTTTGATTAATAATAATATTAATAAATATAATGTCATTATTAGTGTTGTACCATATAATATGTTTCGTTGTCAGATTTAACCCCATATTTTCCAATTATTTTGGGAGGATTAATCTTGTCTATAATATCTTGTGTTGAATATATGTTGTTATTTTCGTCAATGTATCGCGATATCCCATTAATTTCTTGAAGCCATAGATTTATTTGTTTTTTCTTTTTAATTTCTTGATTACTTGTAAATGTGCCGTGGGGTGCCCCTTTGATATGTGTGCCACAAAAATGCGTTCCGTCGTGTTTTTGTTTTCTGCTACAGCGTTCTCCATTACATTTCATTGCAATACATCGGTTATAATCAGGAACATTATTTTTGATTCGCTTGCGTTTTTGAAAATCCTGAGAAGCCAATTCAAGTCTTGGAAAATCGCTTAGGTGTTGTATGAAATCATTTGTTCTGTCACATGTATTTCCGCAAATAATTGATGCATCGTTTTCTAGTAACCAATCCTTCAAATTGTTTTTAAAATCTTCTTCATAATTGTTGATTTTGGTTTGTATATTTTTCTCCATTTTAGAGTTCTTTATGTTAATTAATATGTTAATTATTTTTTAAATCAATTTTTATTTATTAGTGAAAACAATATAAAGAGAGTTCAACCCTTGCCCGGCGTTTAATTTCTACTTGTAGTTGATTGTACGGGTAAAATAACAAAAAAAAACAAAAGTATAGAATACCAAAAAAAATAAGTATATAAGGAAGTTGAATCAATACTAAAAAATTCTAATATTTTCCCTAGAGATTTAAGAATAAAAAAGACAAAAACAATAAAAATTGTAGTACGAATATATTTGCGCTTGTCTAATTTTTTTAAAGCGTTACTACCAAGATTCGTGGCACCACTAAAAGCACCCATCGCAGAGCCTAACATACCAGTCCGTTCTATGGTATTAGAACCAGAAGCTGTCTGACTATCAGCATCAAAAGGAGGCGGGCCAGATGGTTCCGCTGCTGGCAAATTATCACCATTTACTGGTGCGTTGTTAGGTTCATCAACGACATCACCACCATTTACTGATGCGTTGTTGTGTTCATCATCTCCGACTCCGTTGCCTTCGGACATTTTATTTAAGAATGATATTATAATTATATTTTATTTTTTTTTAATTTTACAGTCTCTTTAATTTCCACCCCGCGATTATCTTGTATGTATTTGCATAATTTTTCTGCTTCCTGTGGACTTGCGTTTTGGCTGTTAAAATAATTTCCTAATAATTCATACAAGACTTTCTGATTCAAACCACGCTTTACGTTATTTCTAATGTAAGTAATTTGTCCACTGTTACAATCAAAGCACTCTATATCATTTTTCTTCATAATTTCCAATAGAGCAGTATTTAATTGTTTTTTCTGTTTGCGCAATTCTCTTAAAATAGCACTTTGTTGTGATATTTTATTTTCAATATCTAGCCACTTCTTTATAGTTGAAACACTTTCTTCATTCATAATAATTACAATAATTTAATATTTATATCTTGTAATTATTTAATATTATACATCTATGACTTGTCGTGTCTTTTACAAAACCCGTTTTTAGTATTAAAACACTTCAACTTACATTGATTTCCATTTTTTAGAATTTTACAACATTGTTGTTTTTTTGGTTTAATAACCTCTGTAATCGTTTTTTGTTTTGTGATTTGTTTATAATGTGTAAAACAATAATTCCCTTCATTAAATTTGTGCCCAACATTTCCACACATCTTACCTTTATTTTTACCACCCACAAAACAATAAGAACAAGTTATATAATCATTTTTTTTGAATATATTGCGATTAATTTCTTTTAATAGTTCTTCGCCGTATCTTTCATCATCTGGATTTTGATGAAATGGGATAAATCCAGAATTTATTTTACGACAATAAGGACATTTATGATAATAATAAGAAACCTGACATTCAAATATTTGTTTCAAAAGAGCATCATATTCAAAACTATGATTACACTTTAGAGTTATTTCGTTTTTTATTTCTTGACGAGTAATTAGACATTCTTTCCGAGAAGACGAGTCAGTTTCATCTTCGTCTACTAACTTTAGTGCGTCTGATAATTTCATAAAGTTAAACCACTATATTTATATATTATATCTATTTATATATATTTTAATTATTATGAAAAAGGCAGAATGGGGACCAATAATTTGGAAAGTTTTACACTGCATTAGTATAAAAATAAAAGATGAAGAATTTAATAATCAACGAGAAGAAATCATTAAAATGATCACAAGTATATGTTCTAATTTACCTTGTCCCCAGTGTACATCTCATGCAATCGGAATAATAAAAAGATATAAATTGAAAAATGTGAAATCAAAACAGGAGTTGATAAAATTTATTCATTCTATGCATAATATGGTTAATAATCGGTTAAAACGGCCCTTATTTCCATTTGAAAATGTAGAAGAACAATATAATAATTATAATATAAAAATGGTTTTGTCTGAATATTATAGAATGAATATAAGTCTTAAATATAGTGAAAAACTCATGTTACACTCTTATCACCGTAAAATATTTTTAAATAAATTCTATGAATATTTCAATAATAATATTTCTAAATTTAACCAATAATTTCACCGTTTTTCTTAACAACGCATTTGAAGTTTTGCTTCGACGGCAACTGACAGGCCAATTTATTACTTGTAATATAGTCAGTATGATATATTAAACCAGGGTCTACACTATATACTGCTAATGACCAAAGTGTTCCAATTATACACCCCATTATAAGAGATATGAAAATGTGTTGCGTATTAGAACAATTTTGAGTAATATTTATAACTCCATCAATAATTGCCAATAATATTAAAGTGAATATTAACGGTATATTCGGAATGTTATTAATAATCATAGGCAATAATAAGTAAAAAAATGTAAATGCATATATTTGCATCCCAAAAGGCAATCCGGTAAAGCTTATCGGATTATATGACACTAACTTACATGATTTATCATTCGGTTTAGTAATTTTTACTAATTCGCTTACAAAACCAGTTATTGTTAATAGAACGCATACTCCAACTAAATACGCCAACCCCTTTAAATTTTGATTGAAAATCGACAGTAATATAAAGAACCCGACTAAAACGCTCGGGGCAACTGCAGAAAGATAAAACATTTGTGTTGACGTTGTTGGTAACATGGTATCGCTAAATTCCATTCTCTGGTTTCTATCCATTCTCTGGTTTCTATTGTTTTGATTAACAGCATCCATTTTTATATATACACTATAATAAATAAATTAAATATAACTTATCATAACAAATATAATAAAAATGGGCATCCCCAGTTATTTTAATTTTATCTTGAAAAATCATTCTAAAATTATACGAAATAAATCACAAATAAGGAGCGATTTTTTATTTGTAGATGCGAATTCATTAATATACGATTGTATTAATGAATTTGAAAACGGTATACCAAAAAACAATTCTATTATTTTTAAAAAAGTATATGAAAATATTATTAATTTAATTAAAACAGTCAAACCCAAGAATAAAACATATGTTTGCTTTGATGGCGTTCCCCCGTATGCAAAAATGAACCAACAGCGCCAACGACGATTTAAAGGTTCTCTTACAAACAAGATATTGAACAAAGAACCCAGCTCATGGAATCGTAACCAAATTACACCGGGTTCATTATTTATGAATGACCTTGATAGTTATTTAATTAACAAGTTTAGCAAAGAACCAAAAATAGTATTTAGTCCGTCGTCAGAACCAGGTGAAGGCGAACACAAAATTTCAAATATAATCAAAACAAATTTGTCTTTTAAAGCAGTAAATTTGATAGTTTATGGGTTAGATGCTGATTTATTTATGTTGGGTCTATTACTCGTCTATAAAGATTACAACATATTTCTTTATAAAGAAACGCGTCATTTTTCTTACATAGGAAAAATAAATGAAAAAGAAAATTATTATTTTGATATACAATCATTTTCAAAAGAACTCGGTTACAAATTACAAGTTAATCACAAACAGGCAATATGTGATTATTGTCTAATGGCATTTTTGTGTGGAAATGATTTTTTACCACATTTACACAGTATAAATATTCGTAATAATGGAATTCCGTTTATTATAGACAACTATTTGAAACTAGATGGCAATAAATATCCATTAATTGATATTAATACAGGAAATATTAATTGGAACCATTTTAATAAATTATTATCTATTCTTTGCAAAGAAGAAGAAAGAAATATTTTGTCAAATTTGAAGTGGAAGTTGGAACAAAAAAGTAAAAAACAGCCATTAAATTCTGCTGACAAGTTGGAAATGCTGCCTTGTTTTGATACAGAAAAAGAAGAATATTTATATGAGAATATTGATAACTTTCGGGATTTTGTTTTTGAAAATATACCAGTAAAAGAAGCTTGTTGTAATTATTTAGAAATGATTCAATGGACTTGGCATTACTATTATCATAACAATATAATTGATAATACAAAGTATTATTTATATGGACAAGCCCCTCTACTGAAAGACGTATTGTCTTATGTCCCTTTATTTAATAGTGAGACTATTTTGACCCATCGCAAAAGTGATCCAATAAATGAAATATCTTTGCTTTTTTATGTATTGCCTTACGAAGAACATTCTCAAATAATTCCACCAACATTATATAAAGAATTACACAAGAGCGTTTATCAAGAGGTACCGCTTTTGAAAGAAACAAACTATAATGTCGAATATTTGTTATGTAAATATTTCTGGGAATCACATCTTGAGCTTGTTAACATTGATATTTTTAAACTGAACAACATAGTTTTTAAATGTAACTTAAATTGATTTATATATAAAAATAAATATTATTATATAATTAATACAATGGCATCACAAGAAGATATAGAAGAAATTATTTTGGAAACTCGTGAGGACTTGACTAAATTTTTGAAAAACACAACATATGAATATGTCATTCTTAAATTTTATGCGGATTGGTGTAAACCTTGTACTAAAATAACTCCATTTGTTGAAAAAATAATAGACGAAAAATCAAAAAAATTTGACTCTATGGGTATAAAAAATAAATTTATTTTTGTGATGGTGGATGTAGATGAATGTTTTGACCTATATGCATTTCTAAAAAGACAAAAGATGATTAATGGTATTCCAGCAATATTTCTTTATTCTAAGAAAGCCTACAAAGAAACTGAAGAAAATCAAATGTATATTCCGCACGCTAGCATCTCAGGAACAAATGAAAATGAAATAAGGAAAGTATTAGATTTTATAATATAAAATATAGTAAAGACAATAACAATGGCTCATTTTAATATTGATATGAATGAAGAAAATTACAATTATGAAGATTTACTAAATTTGTTTGCATTAGAACCTGATTTTGATGAAGTAGATTTAAAGATTGCCAAACGCAAAATAATGAAATTGCACCCGGATAAATCCAAATTACCTAAAGAAGTATTTATTTTTATGATAAAAATGTATTGTAAAGTTGAAGAAATATATAATTTTACTCATCATGAAAAAGATGAAAACAAACTAACTGTTAATTATGATGTAGATGTAAACTTCAAAAACTATTTAGAAAAAAATAATATTGATCCTGTGAAAAACTATGAATTATTTACCAAAGAATTTAATAAAATGTTTGAGCAGGTTTATATTTCGGACAATGATAATGGATATACAGAATGGTTGAAATCTGAAGACAATATTTATAATAAAGATGATTTGGAAGAAAGTAGACAAATAGCGATTAAAAATGCAATTGTGAAGGTAGATGAAATTTCAGAAGTTGGTGGAAAAAAATTTTCAAACAATCAAACAGATTTAAAAGAAGTATATTCAAATCCATTTGTTGCTATGGATATTGAGAAAGTTTATAAAGAAAAGCCAAAATTTAACAGTGTTCAAGATTATAAAACATTTTTAGCAAAAGAAGACGCCAATAATGAACCTTTAAGTAATGATGCAAGTATGAAATATTTTGAAAATAAAGAAAAGATGTTAAATAATCAATCTAAGAATCTTGCATTTGAACAAATGAAACAAAAAGATAAAATGGGAGAAAATTATAATAATTATATTTCAAGGTATTTAAAATTGGAAAATTAAGAGTCATAATATAAATATTGTTATAAATATATATTATGGAATTGAAATTTGCTACAGGCTTTTTGTTTGTCATTATATTGATATTTTTCTTTATTTCCAATTCAAATATTTACGATATTATGCCAAGAAAAAATATAACTTGTGATTGTCAAAAAATGGAACATTGCTTTTTCAGTAATATTATTAACATGGAGAAGCTAACAAAACCAAAAATTTTTATTCATATAAAAGATAAAAACAATATTTTAGGATTATGTCAACTTTGTATTGAAAGTGCTATCAAATATTGCTCTTCAAAATATGATATTATTTTATACACAAATGACGATATTTCAAAATTAATTGATGAAGAAGATAATGTTCTTTGCAATATTGAGAATATTGGCTTATTGGGCGGACAAGACTTAAAACAATGGGAGGAATATTGTAAATTTAAAATTCTTCATAATCACGGAGGCATTGTTATGGAACCATATTTTTTGTTTAGTTCGTGTCCTCAATACAAAGATTTCGTCCCAAAGAAACTTAAAGTATGTCATATCAACAACGAAGGAGTCAGCGTTTCAAATAAGCATGTTGTTCCATCGTCTTGTTATATGATGGCTGCTCCTAAAAACGATATTACAACCGAGATATATGTTGAATATTTAGAACGATTGTGTGAAAACAATTATACATCTGATACAAAACATTTTGATAAATCTTTTGAAAAACTTTATTATTTAGATAATTTTTCTGAGAAAACGATTGGTGTAGCCGATATAAATAATAAATTAATTCACCTTGAAGATTTGTTAAGAGATGTGTCAACAAAGCTTGTGTCAGATAATTATTGTTTGTTTATTAATGTAGATTTATTGAATAAAAAAAGACACCACGGCTGGATTTTAAATATGAGCAAAGAACAAATTTTAGAGTCAAAAACATTTATTAGCAAGTATGCAAAAATGTAATTATTTATTGATTATATAAATTATCCTTGCTTATATATATTATATGTATGAGTAAATTAATTAATTTAAAGAAAAAGAAAGGAAAAAAACATACAATCAAATCTGTTAATTCAAAGAAAAAAAAAGAGAAAAAACGTACAATCAAATCTGTTAATTCAAAGAAAAAAAAAGAGAAAAAACGTACAATCAAATATGTTAATTCAAAGAAAAAAAAAGGGAAAAAAAAAAGGAAGAATAGAACACAAAAGGGTGGTGGTGGTCAAGAATCTGCAGGTGAAATGCCCCCCGTCGTCGCTGACACGCTTCCAGTCGCCACTGGCACGCTTCCAGTCGCCAACTCCGTTCGTGAAATGAATTCCTCCGAAGCCGCCACCATTAATGAAGGCAGTTTCGCCGTCGCCGAGTCCAAACCCGCAGGAAATAACAACACCGCCGTCGCAGCAGGAAATGCAGGAAATAACAACACCGCCGTCGCAGCAGGAAATGCAGGAAATAAGACCATCGCCGTCAAAAAAAACGAATCAACAAATGAGGGAAATTTGAAAGTACCGCCTTCCCAAAATACAAACGAAAAAAAAGAATCAACAAATGTGGGAAATTTGGAAGGCAATGCTTCCAAAAATATAACCCAAAAAAAATTCAGTGCGAGAGCGGCAGCGGCAGCGGCATTAAACATGACCGCTCCAAGAGCTGCTGCGAAGAAGCAGGCGAAGAAGGCGAGGGAGGCGATGGCGGGGGCGCCGGCATCGTTGAAGAAATATGCGAACAGGGCAGCGAGTAAGGCATTCAACATCACTGCAAAATATAAGCTGCACAGAGGAAATAAATTTTTGGCTAGGGCAGAGGAACTTAAGAAGATCGCTGCGGATAAGAAAGCAGCGAAGGCGGAGGCGAAGAAAGCGAAGGCGGAGGCGAATAAAGCAGCGAAGGCGGCGAAGAAAGCAGCGAGTAAAGGGAAAAGTATTTTTGGCAGGAAAAGTATTTTTGGCAGTAAGAAGAAACCCGAACAAGCAGAAGGTGAACAAGCACAAGGTGAACAAGCACAAGGTGAACAATCACAAGGTGAACAAGTACAAGAACTGCCAAAAGTACAAGAACTAGAACTTCTAAATAGTGAAGGCAACCCTATGCCAAAAGTAGAAGAACTAGAACTGCTAAATCCTGTCAACATGATCAACCCGCAGCCTTCTCCGTCTCCTGCATCTGATGATGGTTCTCAAAATTCAGAAGAATCGGTACCGGCATCAGCACCGGCATCAGGATCACCACCAGAGCCAGTACCACCACCTGAAAAGGGGATAATTATGTTCACTATGAATGGAAATTGTCCGCCCAGCTATAAAGAACATGAAGCCACAGGTACTTGCTACAAAAAGTTGAAACAGGACGAGATTGATAAACTTAAAAACAAAAACAAAAATGGAAATAACGCCATGAATAAGTCATAAATCTTAATTAACACTATTTAAAAATATATGATACTCGGGGCTGTATTTTGAATTTTCATATTTAATTTTTATTTCAATATGAATATTATTTATTTTACATATTTGTCTCAAAACTGTATTAAACTGATTATGTGTTATATTTTCCCGTTCAATATAGAAATGTTTATTTTTGTAATAATATCCTTTTAATTCTGTTAAAAAATCTCTACCCTGTCCTTCATACATAATTTTTTTAAAAATAAGATTATTAAATATATAATAATTGTTTTCAAAGACAAAATTGGTTTTTACAAAATTATCAAATATGTCTACATATTTTTTAATGACTTGGTTCTTACTCATTATAATTATAATAACGCTTTATTTTCTAAAACCAGTTTTTGCTGTATTTCGTATGTAAAAATAACTAACATTATTTTGTTATAGTTACCATTATAGATTTCATTAATGTAAAAGCATATCAATTCTACAAGGCAATAAAGATCAGTATTTTGAATAGTTTTTATATAATCGTATAAAAAAAAATATATGTCACTAATATCATATCCATCGTCGTATAAGGAAAGTAATATATTGCATGAAGAGATTACATCTGTACATACCATTGCAAAAAATTTATCAAATATGTCAAAACTGATAAAATTACACAATGAACTAATTTCATTAGATGTAATATGTTTGTAATCCAGTAGTATACATTTATTTACAATATTTTTTAGTGATGAAATATACATATTTGGAATATTGACAATATAATGTAAAGATTCCTTTTCAATTGTTATGTTAGCATTTTGTAATGATTTCTTAAGTATACTTTCATATTGAACACTTGTTAATGGAGAGGTCTTAAAAATATTCAATCTAGATTTAATAATATCTCTTACCTTTTCGATTTGTCCCGTTTCAATTATGAAAAATATCTTATTGTTTTTCTTCGCTCCATTGTATTTATCTATATATATCTTTAACATTTGTTGATTATAGTCCCCAAAAAACTCAAATCGGTCAATATATACAATTTTATTGGTGTTCGTGTTATTTTGACAAAAGATGTTCATTTCATTATTTTGTGATTGTAAATTTAATTCATCAAATGCGTTTAATCGGAAAACAAGTTGTTTTTCATTATGTCTTTCTTTGTATTTTTCAAGAAAATTCTGAATAATACTTTCAATAATCATCGTTTTACAGCTTTCTCTTTCTCCATATAAAAGTATATTCAAATTGTTTTCAGAAAGTAGTTTCTGATAAAATTCTGTAATTTTGTCTTTATTTGGGATAGTTAATTTGTCAAAACTCATCCCCTTATAAAAACATATAAAAAGGAATTATATGATTTTAAGTAATATAATAATATGAATTATTATGAAGTGTTGGGAGTTAAACCAAAAGCATCAAGCGACGAGATTAAACGAGCATTTCGCAAAATAAGTTTTGAAAAACACCCTGATAAGAATCCCAATTGCAAAGACGAATATCTCAAAATTAACGAAGCATATGAAACTTTAAAAGACAAAGACAAACGAAAAGTTTATGATTTTAATTATATAAACTCACCCGTTACAGACTATCAAGATATGGGAGCCGCAAATATGGACATTAATAATTTTTTATCTGAAATGCTTTCGTCTGCAATTGATAAAGGTGTAAAAAAGGGGAAAGGTAAACAAATAAATGAATTTGCTGCAATATTTGGAATGCCTCCAGGTATAGACGAAGCGTTTGATCCAAGTATTTTTATGAATCCTGGAATTTCTGGAAACCCGTTTCAAGAAACTCCTGACGATATATTTGTAGAACAGTTAATAAGTTATGAACAGTCTTATCAGGGTTGTTATATTCCAATAAATATTGAACGAGAAATAACAAGGGGTCGTATGCGAAAAACAGAAAATGAAACAATTTACATGAATATTGATAAGGGCGTTGATGAAAACGAAATTATTACAATTTCAGGAAAAGGAAACGTGAAAGATGGTCATTCAAGCGACATAAAAGTAAAAATTATTTTGAAGAAGAACCGCGAATATAGCCGAAGAGGTATTGATTTAGTATTACACAAATCTATTTCATTTAAAGAAAGTTTGTGCGGATTTGAATTTAATTTAGATCATATAAATGGCAAAAGTATAAAATTTACAAGTTCGCGAGGAAATGTTATACAAAATGGAGATGAAAAAGTAATTGATAAACTGGGATTTTATCGGGGAGAACAAGTAGGGAATTTGATTTTGTCTTTTAATGTTGTTCACCCACAAACTCTCAGCGAAGAACAACTCAAATTAATTGAAGATATCTTTTAAATATTTCTAATATATAATAAAAAGACACCCATAAATTTAAATGTTGGCATTGAAAGAAATTTAAATATTTACAATAAAATTATATTATATAAAATAAATTTTATATAATATAAAAATGGGAAATGGAATAGTAAAAGAAAAAAATAGAAGAATAATTTTTGACAGAGGTTGTGATAAAATTAGAAAAATATGTTTTGTTCCTCAATCTTCTCCCAAAAAAAAAGACGTGCCTAGTTTTGAAAATAATGAAGGAGCGCCCGGAATACGCGGAGAATCTAAAAAAATATTATGGAGTTAATAAATCTTTCAACATGATTGTATCATAGTCTGCAAATGAATTTGGATACTTAAAAAATAGCATCATAATAAGAAGAAATAATAACAATAAATGCCATATATTTACAAATAAAATGTAATCGTTCATTGATTTAGACACAAATTGAGAATAAGCCGCGGTTAATAAAATAATATAAAACGGATAAAGTATGAATGCTGGTATAATATTTCTATAGTAAAATAACATATATCCTGTGATCGTAAGGGCTCCCATAATATCAATTACTCTCCATGTAAAATTATATACTTGGTTTAAAAATCCTTGATTATTATTTGCAGCTATAATTTGAAACCAGAAAAGTAAGCACAAAATAATATCATCTAATCCGAACAATGATATAAGTGAACAACCTCCTAATGTTATAATGTTCATAAAAATAATAGAGTAAATTCTGTCAGTTTTTTGATTGTAATTAGGTAAACCAATAGTGGTTATGATATTAGTCATAGTTAATATCAATCATATATATATTTAATTTTACTGTATAATTTTGATATAAACTAATTTGTTCAATCAATTTCTTCAATTGGTGGCTCATTTGGAATATCTTCTGGTTCTCCGCCATTAAACTCGCCGCCACCCTCTTTTACAATATTTTGCATAATTGGGTTAATAAAATTCTCCAACTCTTTTTGTGCTGCTTCATATTCTTCGCAAGACACCTTTTCTACTGCAAGAACTCCCTCAGCTTCATTCAATTTCTCTTTAATTGAATGATAATTATCGCCTAATTTATCTTTTAACGAATTATCTTCAATTGTTTGCTTCATTTGATATAAATAATTTTCAAATTTGTTTCGTGACTCTTGAAGATTGCGAATTTTTTCATCTTCTTCTTTAAACTTTTCTGCCTCTTCCACCATCTTTTCAATGTCATCGCCGCTCAAACGCGATCCATCGTTTGTAATTGTAATATTTGTTTTTTTACCGGTTGTCTTTTCCTCCGCACTAACAGTCAAAATACCATTTGCATCTACATCAAATATCACCTCAATTTGTGGTTGTCCACGGGGCATCGGAGGAATTCCACTCAACTCAAATTGACCCAACTTATTGTTGTCTTTTGTCTTTGCTCGTTCCCCTTCATATACCTGGATTAATACTCCTGGCTGATTATCTGCATATGTTGAAAATGTTTGTTTTTTTTGTATAGGAATAGAACTATTACGATTAACCAATGGAGTCATAACACCACCAGAAGTTTCCAAACCAAGTGACAATGGAGCTACGTCCAATAGTAGTAATTCCTTTAGTTTTTCGGATTTATTACCTGAAAGCAAACAAGCCTGAACAGTTGCACCATATGCCACCGCTTCATCTGGATTAATAGAATTACACAATGTTTTTCCTCCAAAAAAGTCCATCAACAATTGTTGCATCTTTGGAATCCGCGTTGTTCCCCCAACTAAAACAATCTCATCAATTTGAGATTTACTAATTTTTGAATCCATAAGCACCTGTTCTACTGATTTGAGACACTTCTGAAAGAGTGCCATATTCAATTGCTCAAATTTGGCGCGCGTAATTGTAGAAACAAAATCAATACCATCATACAAACTATCAATTTCTAAATGTGCCTGCGTTGAAGAAGATAGCGAACGCTTCACTTTTTCACATTCTTTCTTAAGTTTGGCCATGGATTTTTTTGAATCTCGCAAATCTTGCTTATTTTTACGCTTAAACTCGGCAGCAAAATGTTGAACCAAATTTGCATCAAAATCTTCACCACCCAAATGAGTGTCTCCAGACGTCGCTTTTACCTCAAAAATTCCGTCATCAAGTGTAAGAAGTGTAACGTCCAGCGTTCCCCCACCTACGTCATAAATAACAACATTTCTCTCTTTTTCAGACTTATTGTCAAGTCCATATGCAATTGCAGCAGCAGTCGGCTCATTAATAATTCGCAAAACATTTAATCCACAAATTAAACCCGCATCTTTCGTTGCTTGACGCTGAGCATCATTGAAATACGCGGGAACCGTAATAACAGCGTTTTTTACTTCTTTTCCAAGATATGCTTCAGCAGTAGACTTCATCTTTTCAAGAATGAAGGAACTAATTTCTTGGGGTGTAAACTCCTTGTCTTCTTCTTTGTAAGTAACCTGAATCTTTGGAATGTTATTTGGACCACTTACTACTGTATAAGGTAGTTTCTTCAACTCACGTTGAACCTGCGGGTCATCAAACTTGTAACCCATCAATCTTTTTACATCAAAAATAGTATTTGTCGGGTTTGAATTATATTGACTCTTTGCAGATTCGCCTACAAGCTTTTCTTCTATATTGAACGCAACCCATGACGGTGTTGTTCTGTTTCCTTGATCATTAGCAATAATTTCTACCTTTTCATTTTGCCAAACCCCCACACAACTATAAGTTGTTCCTAAATCAATCCCAATAGTTTCTCCTTCAATATTTGTTGTTGTCATTTTGCGAATATAAACCACAATAACAAACAATATTTAAATCATTTCTCTAATTAATTACACACTTTAGATAAACAATCAGAGATATTTTTACTTGTTAAAGACATACTTTGACTTTTATTACCATATATTGGGTCAGAAATTTTCTTACCTTGATTTGAGAAAACCTTGCCTTTTTTACGATTTAAATAGCGTTCGTAGCTTGAGTTTTTGGCACCTTCATTTGTATTATTGATATTACTGTTAAGAGACGTAATATTTTGCATATATTGAGATTGTGAAACACCAGTTTGTTTCAGTATTTTCTTTTGAGTTTCGCTCATATTATAGTATAATTATATTATTATTATTATTGTATGAAATTACTAAAAAATAACTTATTTTAACAATATATACAAATGAATAATACCGATGAAATTGGTTGGGTTTTTATATATGTATTTGCGTTTGGAATCAGTGATTATATCGTCAAAATGTTTATAAAATCAGATCTGGTTTATTTACTTTACTATTTATTATTAGCACTTATTGGAAGCTTGATGATATGTAGAAAATATATTCTTTGTAATAAATAAAATTGAAATAAAAGATAAATGATGGGACATAAAATAAAAAATAGCAACAACTCTTCAAATTTGGTGATGCCAAGTATGATACAATCAAAAATATTTATTTGTTCAAACTGTTCCAAAAAATTTATATTAGACCCAACCGTAACTAGTTATCGTTGTGGAGACACATACGTATGCTCTTACTATTGTTCACAAAAAAGATATAAAGAATTGAATAATTTTGACCCAGGACTTACAAAACCGCATACATGGCCTTTTATTTATGACAATATCATACAAAATAATAGAAACATAAAACCGCTTTTAATTGAAGAAATTGAAATAAATAATAATAAAGTAGAAGAGAATTATCTAGAAGATAATTATCTTGAAGATAATTATCTTGAAGATTATTATCTTGAAGATAATATAAACGTCTGCAATATTTTATGCCGTCGTTATTTTATTCCTATAGTATGCGTAATTTGCCTATTTTTCGGAGTAACAAAGCAAGTATAAAAACCGTTCACAACAATAATTTTGAATATTTTTATTTTCGTATTAGGATTTTATAAAAATTTGTATAAAAATAAGATACAGACTATATATAAATAAGAGAGAAATATGTCTAAAAATGAAATATATGATATAATCATTATTGGTGGAGGTATAGCAGGCATAAATAGCGCATTAAAATTATCAAAAAATAAAAAGGTCTTATTATTAGACGAACGAAGATATTGGGGAGGACGAATAATAACCAAGTATCAACCTAAGTATGAAATTGGAGCTGCAAGATTTAGTAATAAACATAAACTATTGAACAAATTAATAAAAAAATACAATTTAACAAAGATTTCCATTCCCCAAACAATTGATTATCTCCAAGTAAGTGGCACCGGTGTTGAATTTATTTCGGATGTTCACAAAAAAATAGACAAATATTTCCAAGAATTATTAACAAAATCAAAAAAATATACTAAAAGCAATTTACAGTTAATGACATTATTTGAATTTATGAACCTGTGCAATGATGAAGAAACTTCGCAAGAAATTGTTAATATGTTTGGATATTTTTCAGAAATAAAACGCATGAATGCTTACGATGCTTTAAATACATTTAAAGAAGATTTTGTAAATGTTCAGTATTTTATACTTAAAGAGGGTTTAACGCATTTGTGTAAAGAGATGGTATTAGAAGCAAAACAAAATGGCTGTATATGCAAAAATGGAATGTTTGTTAAAGACGTTAAAAAGAACGGAGATATATTTGAAGTATCTGGCGACAACTACAAATATCAGGGGGAAAAAGTAGTTTTTGCGATTAAAGGAGGACAATTAAAACAATTCGCATTGTTAAAGTCTATTCACAAAGACACCGATTGTGTTCACAATTCTGAATTATGTCGCATATATGCAAAATATCCTATAAGACAAAATGGGGTATGGTTCAGCAATTTAAGGAGAACAACAACAAATAGTTTTTTGCGTCAAATTATTCCGATTGATTATCAAGACGGCCTTATAATGATCTCATATACCGACGGAGAAGATGTTGGGGAATTTAAAATAAAAGGCAATAAATTAATGAAAGAATCAAAAATAAGAGATAAGATACACACTGAGTTAAACAGACTTTTTGGTGGAAGAGTGCCGCAGCCGACATATTTTAAAGTTCATTACTGGACTGTTGGTGCACATCATTGGAAACCTGGATGCAATTCGGATAAATTAACCAAAGATTTATTGAATCCAATTAAAAATGTATATATTTGCGGAGAATCGTTTAGTCAAAAACAGGCCTGGGTAGAAGGTGCATTAGAAACATCGGAAATGATTATTGAAAAATTATAATATTCTCATATGTTATAATAATGAATAATAAAACTGAAAATTCAGGAACAGGTTCCGGTGGAGGCGGTGGAGGCGGTGGAGGCGGTGGAGGCGGTGGAGGTGGTGGAGGTGGAGGTGGAGGTGGTGGGCCTCCTGGCGGTGGCGGTGGTGGT